>Ga0302326_10000849_pt1 | contig 80027 bp, 87 predicted proteins | sample Palsa_T0_3_FD_202264 | JGI IMG/M metagenome (GOLD analysis project Ga0302326, IMG submission 202264) | Peat permafrost microbial communities from Stordalen Mire near Abisko, Sweden - Palsa_T0_3 | ecosystem: Environmental > Terrestrial > Soil > Palsa > Peat permafrost | place: Sweden: Abisko...
CCGCAGCCGGCCAGTGCGAGCAGGCCGACCGCCAGGGTCAACGCTGAGAGCCTGGGCTTGAGGTGCGTCTTTGCTCGACCTTGCGCTTGGGAGCTCACGAATCAGATCCTCCGTAGGTTGGGGGCTATCGGCGTTAAGGACACCGCCTGCCTGGGATCCTTCCCACGGGCCCGCCAACCTTACCCGTTCTCAACTGCCGGCTCGACAGCATCTGAGCTCACGGGCGCCTCCGGAGTCTCCACAGGCGCGTTCGACGCGGGCGTAGCTGGTGACGCCCCTGCAGCCAAGTGGGCGCCCACGGCACCGAGCGCGCCGACGAGCAGTGCCGCGCTTGCCACTCTGCCGGGCCGCTCGCGGCCAGCTTCCGCGAGCGCGAGCACCGCTGCGATCAGAACCACGTTGTACTCGTAGCCGCCGTTGGTCAGCCACGGGCCGTTCTTGGCGTGCACGGTCTCGATCGCGGTGATCATTGTGGCCGTCAGAACCGACGCCGCGAGCGGTGTGCCAATGCCGCTGGCCAGCAGCGCGCCACCGCCCGCCTCGGCCGCGCCCGCCGCGATCGCGTTGGCCTTGCCGGGGCGCAGCCCCATCGCGTCAAACGCCGTGGCCGTCGCATCCAGGCCGTTCCCGCCGAACCAGCCGAACAGCTTCTGCGTGCCGTGTCCGAAGAAGAATCCACCCACTGCTAGGCGCAGCAGCAATCGTCCGATCCTCATGTCAACGCCCTTTCTCGGTTCACTGCAGTTATACGCCTCGCCCTATGGTGCCGCTGGGACGACCACGAGCGGGCCATCGCTCGCTGGTAGCTCGCCGGTCTCGAATGCGCTCTCAGAGAGGCGCTCCACCTGTGCGGAGCGCTCAATGAACTCCTCGGCGGTCTCGAGGAAGTTGATGCGTGGCGTGCGGTAGTGCATCGGTATGACCCAACGCGGCGCCAGGCGCTCGATGATCGCATGCGCCTGCTCGGCCCCAATCGTGGGGCCCCCGCCCACCGGGATGATCAGCAAATCGACCGCGCCGATCGCAGCCGCCTGCTCCTCACGCAGGGCGCTCTGGCCGAAGTCGCCAAAGTGGCATACACGCAGCCCGTCGAGCTCGAACACGAAGATCGTGTTGGGGCCGCGCGCTGTGCCGGCCTGCTCATCGTGCTCTGAGGCGATCGCGACCACGTCACCGAGCGGCGACTCGAGCGTTCCCGCCGTCGAGCGCAGGATCGCGGGATCCCCCACGATCGCCTCGACGCCGTTGTGGTCGCCATGCTCGTGTGTCACCAGCAGCAGATCCGCCTCGACGCCTTCGATCAGCGGGTAGTCGAACTGCATTCCCCGGCTCGCCGCCATCGCTGACATGTCCATGAACGGGTCGATCGCCACCGATCGCTCGCCGGCGCTCAGATGAAACGCAGATTGGCCATACCACTCAACGCGCATGCTGCTCCTCTGCTGTTGTAGTTCGCGCGAGCTCGCTCGCGCCGTGATCGAAGCTGTTGGCATCAGTCTCGCCAATACTGACGACGCCGTTGCTGCGCACGCCGTTGGCATCGGGTTGCGCGGGTGAGGGCTCAACGTAGTGATAGGTGCCGCCACGCAACAGCGACGCGCCCGCCGCGATCAGGCAGGCGATGATCGCGAATGCGAACGCCTCGTGCAAACCGGTGCTGAACGGCGCTGAGATCAGCCGCGGGAAGAACGAGCGGCCTGTGAGCGTCGCGTGGTTGGCGGCTGAGAGGGTGGCGAGCACGTGCGTCCCGACCAGGTGTTCGATCGGGTTGTAGCCGAGGAACGCGGCGAACAGCACAGACACGGGCGGGGTGTGCGCGGCGCTGCTCGCGGCGGCGGCCGACACTCCGTGTGCTTGTAGCCCTGATGACAGCGTGTGCGGCAGGTTGGAGGCCAGCCCGAGGATCATCAGCGTGAAGAACACGCCAATCGAGAGCACCTGGGCGGAGTTCTGGAATGTTTGGTTCATGCCGCCGCCGGCGCCTCGATGCTGGGGCGGCAGGCTGTTCATCACCGCGGCGCGGTTGGGCGAGGCGAACATGCCCATCGAGATGCCCACCATCGCGAGCACCAATGCGAATAGCGGGAAGGGAAAGTTGATCGGCAGCAGCGTCAGCAGGAAGAAGCTGAGCGCGGAGCCGAGCATCCCCCCAGTTGCAAACCAGCGGGCCCCGAAACGGTCGGAGAGATAGCCGGAGGTGGGCCCAGCGACGAGCATTCCCAGTGTCAGCGGCAGCATGTAGATGCCCGCCCACAGTGGCGTTTCGGTGAAGTCATAGCCGTGCTGGGGCAGCCAGATGCCCTGCAGCCAGATGATCAGCATGAACATCAGCCCGCCGCGCGCGATCGCCGAGAGGAACGTCGAGAGCGTGCCAAACGTGAACGCGCGGATGCGGAACAGCGGCAGCCGGAACATCGGCTCGGCGACGCGGCTCTCGACCACCGCGAACGCGGCCAGAGACGCCAATCCAGCGCCCAACAGAGCGAGCACACGTGGGCTCCCCCAGCCCGTGGCGTGGCTGCCATAGGGCCGGATGCCGTACGTGACCGACACCATGATCAGGATCAGTCCCAGCGCGAACGTGACGTTGCCCCACCAGTCAACCCGCGCAGGTTTTGGTGTGCTGCGCTCCTCGAGCTTCAGATACGCCCACACCGTCCCAAATAGCCCCACAGGCACGGAGATCAGGAACACCAATCGCCAGTCGATTGGCGCCAACAGGCCGCCAAGCACGAGTCCCACGAACATGCCGCTGACGCCAACGATGTTGTTGATGCCCAACGCCATGCCGCGCTGGTTGGCGGGAAATGCGTCGGTGATGATCGCCGCTGCGTTGGCCAGCAGGCATGCCGCGCCCACGCCCTGCACGATCCGAAAGACGATCAGATATGTGGCGCCGGCCCGTCCGTTCAGCCAGTCCACCGTCAACACCAGCGAGGCGAGCGTGTAGATGACGAAGCCAAGGTTGTACATCCGCACGCGCCCATACATGTCCCCCAGGCGCCCGAGGCTGACGATCAGCACGCTCGTCACAACCAGGAAGCCGAGGATCATCCACAGGAGGTAGAAGCTGTTGGCTGGCACCAGCGGATCGAGGTGGATGCCGCGGAAGATGTCGGGCATCGCGATCAGCGTGATCGAGCCGTCGAGCGTCGCCAGCAGCACGCCCAGCGTCACGTTCGACAGGGCGATCCACTTGTAGCGATCCGTGGTTCCCACATCGCTTGCCATCCAAATAAATATACAGGAAAACTGAACAGTTTCCCTGTCCATCTCGCTATATAATATGCCGCCCGTGGCTACAGAGCTAGACACCACCCGCCTCGCGAGCGAGCTGCGCATGGTCCTCGGCCAGCTGATCCGCCGGTTGCGTGCCGAGCATCGCTTCTCGCTCTCCCAGGGGTCGGTGCTAGGGCGCCTGGACCGCGAAGGCACTAAGTCGATCGGCGATCTCGCGGTAGCCGAGCGCGTGCGCCCACAGTCGATGACGCAGACGATCTCAGACCTCGAGGGCGAGGGCCTGATCGCTCGTCGTGCGGACCCCGCCGACGGGCGGCGCATCCTCGTCGAGCTGACCGAGCAGGGTCACCAGACGCTGCAGGCCGACCGCCGCCAGCGCGAGGGTTGGCTCGCGCACGCGATCGCCGAGGACCTCTCCCCCCAGGAGCAGAGGGTCCTCACACAGGCTCTCGGTCTACTCCGTCGCCTCGCTGAGGAGTGACCGGAAGCATCACGCGCGCCAGGCGCTGAGCTGCCGTTCGGCGAACGCTGTATACCAACAGGCGGCATGACGCCTGTCCATCAGGCATATCTGCTGCAGGCTCGTCAGATGCAGGCGCTGTCGTTCTCGGTGCACATTCCTCTGGTGTGCTTCGGCATTGCCTTTCCCACGATGATCCTGTTCGTTGAGTGGCTGTACCTGCGCTCGGGCGATCAGCTCTACCGGACGCTTGCGCGCCGCTGGACAAGGGTGATGGCTGCGCTGTTCGCGATCGGCGTGATCACCGGCACGATCCTGAGCTTCGAGATGGGGCTGCTGTGGCCGGCGTTCACCTCCACATTCGGCAGCGTGTTCGGGCTCGGCTTCGCCGTCGAGGGCTTCTCCTTCTTCATGGAGGCGATCTTCATCGGCATCTACATCTACGGCTGGGACCGGCTCTCGCCACGGGCTCACTTCCTCAGCGGGATACCGATCGCGATCGCTGGCGTGAGCGGCTCGCTGATGGTGATCTCAGTCAACGCCTGGATGAATCATCCCTCAGGCTTCCGGCTGGTCGCTGGCAAGGCTGTCGACGTGCATCCGCTCACAGCCCTATTCGCCAACAGCTTCCTGTGGCCCGAGCTCGTGCACATGTACATCGCCGGCTACATCGTCGCCGGCTTCCTGCTCGCAGGCGCCTATGCGATCGGCCGCCTGCGCGGGCACTGGTCCCGCTACGAGCGCACGGCACTTGCGATCCCGCTGACAATCGCCGCGCTGGCCTCGCCCGTGCAGATCCTGATTGGCGATTGGGCTGCCCGCGACGTAGCCACCGCTCAGCCAATCAAGCTCGCTGCGCTCGAGGGCCTGCATGCCACCACCAGGGGCGCGCCCGAGCACCTGCTCGGTTGGTACACCGAAGGTCAGGTCAAGGATGGGATCGCGATACCCAAACTGCTCTCGCTGCTCGCGTTCCACAACCCCAATGCCGTCGTCAAGGGCCTCGACACCGTTCCCGCCGACCGCCAGCCACCGGTGAACGTCGTGCGGGTGTCCTTCCAGCTGATGGTCGGCATCGGCACAATGCTGGCGGCGATTGGCGCGTTCTACCTGTACGTGCGCATCAGACGCAAGCGCCTGCCGGAGTCCCTGTGGTTCTACCGCGCGCTCGCGCTCGCTGGCCCCGCTTCGGTGGTCGCGTTGATCGCTGGCTGGGTCACGACCGAGGTCGGACGCCAGCCGTGGGTCGTCTACAAAGTGATGCTCACCAACCAGGCTGTGACCGGCGCCAGTGGCATACCAGTCGGCTACGCCACCCTGGCGCTCGTATATGTGGGCGTGGCGATCGGTGTCGTGTGGATCCTTCGCCGCCTCGCGCGCATGCCAATGGATCTGGTGGTCTGAGCATGCACCTGTACGAGCTGCCGCTGATCTTCGTGTTGCTCGGGCTGGTGTTCTACGTGGTGCTCGCCGGCGCCGACTTCGGCGCTGGCTTCTGGCAGCTGTTCGCCGGGTCAGGCCCGCGCGGCGCGCGGGTGCGCGATCACGCGCACGACTCGATGGCGCCTGTGTGGGAGGCCAACCACGTGTGGCTGATCTTCGTGCTGACCGTCACCTGGACGGCATATCCGAGCGCGTTCGGTGCAATCGCCTCAACACTGTCGATCCCGCTATTCATCGCCGCCATCGGGATCATCCTGCGCGGGGCCGCCTATGCGCTGCGCGCTGGAACCGCAACCGCGCGCGAGCGCCGCACGCTCGACACCGTGTTCGCCGTCTCCTCGATTCTCACGCCGTTCGCGCTCGGCACGATGGTGGGTGCGATCGCCGCCCGCCGCGTGCCGGTGGGCAACGCCGCCGGGAACCTGCTCTCCAGCTGGACAGGCCCGACATCGATCCTCGTCGGCGTGCTCGCCATCGCCACGTCCGCATACCTCGCTGCCGTGTTCCTGGCGGCCGACGCGCGCAGATCCTCAGCTGGTGGCGCCGCGGACCGGGAGCTCGAGGCCAGCTTTCGTATGCGCGCGCTCACAGCGGGGCTGATCGCGGGCGCGATCGCGCTGGCAGGCATCGCCGTGCTGCACTCCGACGCCCACCCGCTCTATCACCGCCTGCTTCACAGCGACGCCCTGGCGGGCCTGATCGTCTCCCTGCTCGCTGGTCTCCTCACGCTCGAGCTGGTCCGCCGCTCGCGCTTTGAGACCGCCCGCTACACGGCGGCGCTCGCGGTCGCCGCTGTGATCGGCGGCTGGGCCCTCGCACAGAACCCAATTCTCCTGCGCGGGCTCACCGTCCGCCAGGCTGCCGCCCCGCACGACACGCTTGTGGTTGTGATCGTCGCTGTGCTCGCCGGCGCCGTGATTCTGTTCCCCTCGCTCGCGCTGCTATTCAGGCTCGTCCTGCGCGGCCAGCTCGACCACAGCGCCGCCGCTGCAGCTCGACCCTTGGGCACTGGCTCGGTGATCTCCGCGTCGGCTCCCGGACTGCTCGCACGGGTGGCCGCGGCCTGTCTGCTGGCCGGGTTCGGGTTCCTAACCATTGCCGAAGCGGGCTGGGCGCACGCGCTTGGGGTGCTCGCACTGCTGGGCTTCATCGTCTGCGGGTTTCTCGCCGACGTGCCCGCCCAGCTGGCGCAGATCGCGCGTGAGGACGGGGCAGCCCCGCCCGAGGGGTGACGAGCACACCTCAGGCGGGATTTCACGCTTCGGGCGATCAATATTCGTATTCGGATGGGGTCGTCGTGGTGGGTGGCGCCGGCTTGGGCGAGCTAGCGCCGCTCGACGCGGTCTCAGCGTGCCAGGTCCCACCAAAGCTCTTGATGCCCTGACCGTTGGCTTCGTCCTTGCCGTGGTCACCGGAGAAGCGGTAGAGCGGCATGCCGCGGAGTGTCACCTGCAGCGTCCCGTCCGCGCGGCGCAGGATCCCCAGTGTCCCGTGTACCTCTGCCCCGGCCTTGAGCTTGGTCGCGCGTGAGGGCACTGTCAGCGGCGGCCACACTTTCAGGCACTCGCTGCTCTTGCACAGCAGATGGCTGGCGGTCTCGGGGCTCAGCGCGTACAGGGTCCGGCCCTGCGAGCTGACCGCCACCTGCTCACTGAGCGTCGTGTTGGACGCCGCGCCGATCGTCATTGACGTACCCCCCGCGAACGCGATCGCCGCCAGCGAAGCCGCGAACGCGAGCGTCGCTGCCGCTGTCCACATCGCCAGTGCCGATGGGCGCCTGGGGCGCCGTGGTCGAGCGATCTGGTTGTGCGTTGAATCAATCATGGTGTCCCTTTCGCTGGGTGGTGTCGAATGGGTAGACGCCGGTGATGTGGCAAACCTTCCGGTTGCGTGAACTACGCTCCATATTGATGCTTGCTCGAGGTGACGCTCTCCTGATCGCGCGCCGAGCATCTGTCTGTATCGCTGTCCTCAGCCTCGCTGCGCTGATGCTGCCGGGCCGCGCCGTAGCGCTGCCGACGGTCAGGTTCAAAGCTCTTGCCGTTCCTATCGCCGGCTTCCCCCACACCGGCTACATCCTCGGCGCCGGTAGTGCTCTGCAGTCCGAATATCGGATCGAAGGCAACGAATACCAGGGCTCGCCGCCCCCGATCATCGGTATTAACCTGTACCTGCCGAAGGGCTCCATTCGCCATCCCGCCGGCTTTCCGACCTGCGCGAAGCCGTTGCTCGAACAGTTTGGCCCAGTCAGGTGCCCGAAGGGCTCGGCGGCCGGGCCGGTCGGTCACGCGCTCGGCTTCGTGACCTTCGGTGGGGAACGTGTCGAAGAGTCGGTCGAAATCTCCTCCTTCTACGCGCCTGGCGGTGGCTTTGAGTTCTTCAGCGACGGCCACACCCCCGTCTCCCTGGAAATCCTCTCCGGCGGGCGCTTCAAGAACGTCGTCGGCGGCGGCTTTGGCCAGGAGCTAGAAGTCGAAGTGCCGCTCGTCTCGAGCGTGCCCGGAGCACCGTATGCGTCGGTCAAGACGATCGACGTCAAGGCCGGCTCGGCATACCGCTCGCATGGGAAGACGATCTACTACGGCCGCGTCCCGACTAGCTGCCCAGCGGCCGGCTTCCCGATCAAGACCGAAGTGATCTTCGCCGAAGACGGCGAAGTCTCCAGACCGGAGACGGTCAGCGTGAGCTACACGGCGCCGTGCCCGAGGAAGTAGGCGGCAGGGGAGGGCTTGGCCATGGCCCTCCCCTGCAAGCGGCTCGCGTGTCAGTGCAGCAAGCGCAGCGTGTTTTCACCGTCGTCGACGAAGTACACCCCGCCGCCACCCGGCTCGACGACGAGCCCGAACAGTGACCCCGCGCCGACCTTCGCATCGGCTGGCTGGGCGATGAGCTGCTTGCCGGTGGGTGTTGTCTCCACGATGTTGCCGTCGCCAGCGTTCGTCGTGATGATGTCGCCGTTGGGTGCCAGCACTAGCCCGAGCGGTTCTTTGAGGTGACCCCCTTCGCTGACCGTCCTACCACCGGCGGGAGCAGGTGTGGTGCGCGTCATTGCCTGCGGGATCGCGGTGATGCGGTTGGCGAGCGTGTCGGCGAGGTACAGCGTTCCGTCGGCCGCCAGCGCCACACCCGTTGGGCCCACAACGAGCGCTTCCGGTGAGTCGACCCAGGGAATCTTGTTCGCGATCACCTGTTGGCTGATGACCTTTGGTGGCTGCCCGGCGCCGGATTGCAGCCGGATGCGAAGCACCGTCGAGTTGTTGACCGCGTGGATGCCCTTGATCGCTCCGCCGTTGAGCGCGTTGCTGACGAACAGCGTGGTCATCGCACCGTCGCTGACGGCGGTCGAGTCCCATGGACCCTGGATTTGGCTCCCGGCAATCGTCTCGATCGCCTTGCCGGCGCTGTTGAGCACGATCAAGCAGCCAGCCCGAGCTGTGGCCGACTTGCCATTTGTGGTGGGTAGGCTGCCGACCACGACGTAGCCGCCAGGCAGCACGTTCAGCGCTGTCGTTAGGCCGACCCCTCCGGGGCAGTTGCCAGGCAGCGACTTTGCGGTGACGGTCGCGAACAGCGAGCTCTTGCCGGCGGTGGTGATCTGCTCGATCGTCGTGCCGGTGCCCTGATTGTTGGCCTTGTCGTTGAAGTTGCTCACCAGCAACTCGCCTGCGTGCAGCTTGCCAACGCTGCTCGGCACGATCACGAGGCCGTAGGGGTTCACATCGCCGCTGGCCGGTTCGGTGGAGCCGAGCGTGCTCACTTCCGTAAATGGCGCAATGAACGCGGTGGGTGTCGAGGACGCGGTCGTGGCGACCGAAGCGGTGCTCGACCCGCTCGATGCGGAGCTGCCGCAGCCCGCGAGCGCGAGCACGGCGACGGTGAGAACGGCGAGCGACGATCTGGGCACTGGGAATGTCTCCTGTCAGTTGCGCATCGGAGGGCATGTCTGCTGCGTGTGAGCGGTGCCTGTTAGGGCAGCTCTTGCACCCACAGACTCCAATGCAGCCGATTGCTTCCCGCCCTCCCAGATCGGTTCGCGTGCCCTTGCTAGGGCTCGGTGTGGACGACCACCTCGGCGATGCCCGCGATCTGCTGGCGCAGATCATCCTCCAGCTCCCCTGCCAGGCGGTGCGCCTCGGTCAGCGACTCGGCGGGGTCCACGGCCAGCGTCAGGAACACGACCTGGCCGGCATCGGTGGAGAGCAGCCGCACCCGCTGCGGATCGCTCCCTGTCCGCTCGCGCACGAGTCGCTCGATCGTACGCGTTGTGTGTGGCTCCGCGTCTTCGGCAGCGCGCGCGGCCAGTGGACGCTCGAGCGGCTCGAGGTGTGTCTGCACGTCCGCCACGCCCGGCCGTTCGCGGATCGCGTGCTCCACGCGCTCGGCGATCTCGTGCGCGGCTCGCAGGTTTAGCGCCGACGGGAACTTCAGGTGCAACGAGACGCTCCTGGAGCCCTGTTGCTCGAAGATCGTGATGTCATGGGCCTCCTTGACCAGCGGCTCAGACAGTGCGATCGCAAGCACACGGTCGCGCAGGTCAAGGCCCTGGCGGCGGGGCTCTACGTGTACGACCACGTCACTGCCCGGCAGCACCCGCTCCAGTGCGCTCTCCACCAGGTCAGCAGCGCGGTGGCCCTCGACGACCGCTTGGCCTGGGGGCACGCTGACGACCACATCCGCGAAGTAGCGCCCCGCTGACTCGCGCAGCCGCAGACGATCCAGCTCGATGTCCGTGCCCAGCGCGGCGATCGCGCGTTCGGCGTCGGTGCGTGCTTGCGCTGGGGCGTGATCCATCAGCGCGTTCGTGTTCGCGCCGATCAGTCTCCCAGCGGCAGCGAAGATGATCACGGCGACGAGCAGCGCCGCGATCGAGTCTCCCTGGTGTACTCCCGAGCGGACCGCAAGCAGGCCGGCCAGCACCACCAGCGAGCCGGCGATGTCGCCGGCGAAGTGCAACGCGTTGGCCCGCAGCGCAGGGCTGTCGTAGCGACGCGCGCCGGTCAACGCGACGCTCATGCGCGCTAGTTCCAACATCAATGCGACGCCGATGACCGCGAACTCGTACCAGTGGATCACGGGCGCTTCGGCGGAGCCAGCGAGGCGCGTGATCGCATCGATCGCGACGAGCACGCCACCGCCAAGCAGCAGCGCCGCCTCCCCCAGCGCTCCGAGGTTCTCCGCGCGGCGGTGCCCGTAGGGGTGATCGAAGTCGGCCGGGCGACCGCCCAGTCCCACCGCGAAGAACGTCAACGCGGCGGCGACCACATCGCCGCTTGACTCGATGCCGCTGGAGATCAATCCCAGGCTCCCTGTGAGCAGCCCAACCCCCAGCTTGAGGATCACCAGCAGGCTTGCGGCGGCGATCGACACCAGTGTCGTGGCTCGCTGCGTCAGGACCCCCTCGCTCCGGCTGCTACGCGTCATCGCCAGAGACTATGCGCACGTCCAGATTGCGTCGTATGGTGGTCCAATGGCTCACGATCACGCCGGGCATTCCCACGCCGTCGCAGCGGACGCTGACGGCGGCCGGCTCGCGGCTGTGCTCGGGTTGATCCTTGCGTTCATGGCGGTCGAGGTGACGGTTGGCGTGCTGGCGCATTCGCTCGCATTGCTCTCAGACGCCGGGCACATGCTCACCGATGCCGGCGCGATCGGCTTCTCATTGCTGGCACTGCGGCTGGCCGCCCGCCCGGCTGCCGGAGCGATGACCTTCGGCTTCCGCCGCGTCGAGATCCTCTCCGCGCAGGCCAATGGCGTGACGCTGCTGATCCTGGCCGCGTTCATTGCCTACGAGGCGATCGATCGCCTCGTCTCTCCGCCCCGGGTGCATGCGCTGGCGATCCTGATCGTCGCCCTGGCGGGCATCCTGGTGAACCTGCTCGCGGTCTGGATGCTGTCGAAGGCCAACCGCCGCAGCCTCAACATCGAGGGCAGCTACCAGCACATTCTCACCGACATGTATGGGTTCGTTGGCACCGCCATCGCCGCCGGCGTGATCCTGGCGAGCGGCTTCCAGCGTGCTGACCCAATCGTCTCGCTGCTGATCGCTGCGCTGATGACGCGCTCTGGCTACGCACTGGTGAAGGCATCCGGACGGGTGTTCCTCGAGGCCGCGCCCGAGGGCCTGGATCCGCAGGCGATCGGCGAGGCGCTCATCGAGCAGGCGGGCGTGGTCGAGGTCCACGATCTGCACGTATGGGAGGTCAGCAGCGGCTTCCCGGCGCTGTCCGCGCACGTGCTGGTCGCTGAGCAGTGCGACTGCCATGAGGCGCGCCGCGCGATGGCCGCGATGCTGCACGAGCGCTTCGGTATCGATCACACCACGCTGCAGGTCGATCACCGCGTCAGCCAGCTGCTAGAGATCGCACCGCATGGGGCGGCGTCCGGCTCGGGCTGAGCTCAGGCGCCCTGTCCGCTGGGCCGCACGAGCACCTCGTTGATGCTCACGTTCGGCGGCTGGCCGATCGCGTAGAGCACCGCGCCCGCGATGTCATCGGCTTCCAGCGGAGTCACGCCGGCGAAGCGCTTGGCCATCTGCTCGAGCACCTCCGGGCGGTTATGGCTGGGCAGCTCGGTGGCGACGGCGCCTGGCTCGATCAGTGTCACCCGTACGCCCATCGCGACGCCCTCCTGGCGCAGTGACTCCGAGAACGCGCCCACGCCGAACTTCGTGAGGTTGTAGACGCCAGATCCCTGGCGGGCGACGCGTCCTGCCACTGAGCTGACGTTGACGATGTGCCCCGAGCCCTGCTCGCGCATCAGCGGCAGCGCCGCATGGGTGCAGTAGAGAACGCCGAACACGTTCGCGTGGATCATCCGCCGCCACTCCTCTGTGGGTGCGTTCTCGAGCGGGCCGAGCAGCATCACGCCGGCGTTGTTGACGAGCACATCCAGCCTGCCTAGCTCGGAGTGAGCGCGCGCTATGAACGCGCGTGCCTGGGACTCCTCGCCCACGTCAGTGGGCACCGCGATCGCGCGTCCGCCCTGCTCGATGATCCGTTCCGCGAGTGCGTCGATGCGATCGGCCCGGCGCGCCGCCAGCGCAACAGCGGCGCCCGCGCGGGAGCATGCGAGCGCGGTGGCCTCACCGATGCCCGAAGACGCACCCGTAACCGCGACCACCTGATTTGAGAGATCGATGCTCATATGCCGAGCTTAGACGCCCCGCCTCACCGATCTGTGCGCTTTGGCCGATAACCAGTCAAGATCGACGGATCGCTCCTTTTTGCCTGTTGGTGGGTTTTAGGCGATGCCTATACGGGCACTTTACTTTGTGATGTGCCGGGAAGGTAAGCGCCCAGCCGACGTCGAACGAGCTAAACGAAGCGACCGTAGCGACCTCAGCAAAGATGGTTGACAACGCAACTATCGTGGCCTATAATTCCGACTCCAAGCATCGGATTAGAAGGACGCCCATGACAGATTCATCCCCAAACCCCACTCTCACACTCGAGTCACAGACCGAGGAGCTCGCCACCGAGGCCGAGCCGCTGACGGCTGCCGCCGGGCGGTTGGACAGCCCGATCGAGCGAATCGACGTCAGTACCCCCGACACGTTCATCCCGGAGTCGGTCGACCAGCTCCTGGCCCACTCGCGCCGCTACCCCCTACTCACGCCGGCCCAGGAGATCGACCTGGCCAAGCGAATCGAGCGCGGCGACCTGTACGCCAAGGAACTGCTCGTCAACTCCAACCTGCGCCTTGTCGCATCCAACGCCCGGCGCTACCAGAACCAAGGACTGCCCCTGGGTGACCTTGTCCAGGAGGGGATGCTCGGATTGATCCGCGCCAGCGAGAAGTTCGACTGGCGCAAGGGCTTTCGCTTCTCGACCTACGCCACCCTGTGGATCCGTCAGGCGATTCAGCGCGGCCTGGAGAACTCCGGACGCACGATTCGCCTGCCCGTTCACGTTGCCCAGCGCTCCCGCAAGGTCGGGCGCGTCGAGCGCGAGCTGTCGGTCCGTCTCGGCCGCGAGCCCACGCTCGAGGAGCTCTCTGAGGAGACTGGCCTGCCGATCGACCAGGTAGAAGAGGTGCGCCACCAGCGTGCCGCGCTCGTAAGCCTCGACCAGCAGATCGGCGAGGACGGCGACACTGCGCTCGGCGACCTGCTCCCCTCCGACGCTGAGGTGCCCGAGGAGACGGCCTGGGAGAACGAGCGTGAGCGGATCGTGCACCGCGCGATCGAGCAGCTGCCCGAAACTGAGCGCAAGGTCCTCACCCTGCGCTTCGGCACCGGCCGCGAGGAGCCCCAGACGCTCACCGCGATCGGCAAGCGGCTCGGATTCTCCGCTGAGCGGGCATCCCAGCTCGAGCAACGGGCGCTGAAGAAGCTCGCTGAGTCGCCAGAGCTGGTTGCTCTGCGCGAGGCCGCCTAACCACACTGAGCACCAGCATCCCCTGATCGCGCAGCCCTGGGCTGGGATTTCCCGCCTGGGGCTGTTGCGTTAGCGGGGCTTGTCCCGCCTGTCGATGGTGGGTCGGACAGAGCAGTATGGTGAGCGAGCCCGCATCCTGCTTGGCCAACCTTGGCCAACTTGTTACGGTGTATGCCATGAGGGTAAACGTTGGCCAGGCGAAGACGAATCTCTCGCAGCTGCTTGCGCGCGTGGAGGCCGGTGAAGATGTGGAGATCGCCCGTGACGGCGTGCCAGTCGCGCGGCTGGTGCGCGTCGAGCCAACGGAGCGTCCGGGCGAACGCTTCCTCAATGGCTGGGGGGCGCTTGCGGGGCAGATTTGGATCTCCGAGGACTTCGAGTTCAGTGAGCCGGAGCTGGAGGAGATGTACGCCGAGATGGACGCTGATGACGAGCTCGTGTGAGGCTTCTGCTCGATACCCACGTGCTGCTTTGGCGGATGCACGGCACCCCCACACTCGGTCACGAGGCGATGGAACAGGTCAACGGTGCCGATGAGCTGTCGGTCAGCGTGATCTCGTTCGTTGAGATCGGCATCAAGGTTGCCGCCGGCAAGCTCCGGATGCCCGATGGCGTCCGTGAGCACGTTCTGGAGAGCGGCGCGCGGATCCTTAGTCTGACGCCGGAGCACGGCCTGGGCGTCGCCGAGCTGCCCTTGCACCACCGCGATCCCTTCGATCGCTTGCTGATCTCACAGGCGCGTAGCGAGGGCCTGACAGTCCTGACAGCCGACCCGCACTTCGCCCGCTACGACGTGCCGGTTCTCTCCGCCGTCGTGTGAGCCGAGGCGGACTTTCGCTAGGCTGTGACCCCAGTAGGACGGCACGCGTAGAAGCGACGAAGCTGAGGTAGCGCGGGAGGTCAAGACGTGTCCAACGCGCTTTGGGAGCGCACGGTGCAATTGACGATCGCGGTCGGTGAACTGCTGCTGGCGCCGGTGGAGCGCTTCATCGGACGCCGCTCGCTCGTGGGCGACGCGACGTTCTTCGAGCTCGATCGCTTTCCCTGGGTGGCGGGCATCGAGGAGAGCTGGGAGGTGATTCGCGAGGAGGTCGAGCGGCTGCTGGAGGATCAGGCGGCGCTGCCCAATTTCCAGGACATCTCCAAGGACCAGGTCGAGATCACCGACGATGACCGCTGGAAGACGTTCTTCCTCTACGGCTACGGGTTCACCGCCAAGCTTGGCGTGGAGATGTGTCCCCGCACTGCTGCGCTGATGCGTGAGATCCCCGGGATGACCACGGCGATGATCTCGATCCTCTCCCCGCGTAAGCACATCCTCGACCATCGCGGCCCTTATAAGGGCGTGCTGCGCTACCACCTCGGGCTGATCGTCCCCGAGGACGCGCAGGCGTGCCGCATCCGCGTTGGCGATGACATCCGCCACTGGGAGGCCGGCAAGAGCATGATCTTCGACGACACCTTCAACCACGAGGTGTGGAACGACACCGATGAGACCCGCGTGGTGCTGTTCGTGGACGTCCTGCGTCCCCTCCCGTTCCTCGAGTCGCTGATCAACCGGGCGATCATCAAGGCGATCGGCTACTCGCCGTTCGTGCTCGATGCCAGGCGCAACCAGGAGGCCTGGGAACGACGCTTCCGCCAGCGCTGTCGGGAGCGCCTGTCCGGAGAGGTGGAGGTTCGGGCCGTCTCCTGACAGCTGCCGCCGGAGGCGGACGCTAGCTACCCACGAGTGTGCCGAAAGATCCAAAGGTTGAACAAGGCCCGAAACACGGGCGCTGGATCAAACATGCGTCCCAGGCCTCGCAAGCGCGTTAATGCAGCTGTGGGCACTACACGATGCGGACCGTGTGAGTGCGCATCCGCACATGGACCATCGACCACAGCATGGGGCATGGCTGATGCCCGATGCTCGAAGGACGCTCGTAATAGCGGTGGCGCTGTTCGCGGCGGTGTTCGCGCTTCAGGTGGCCGACACGACGGCAGCGGACTCCGACGAAGTCCTGTACGTGGTGCCCATCGCCCTGCTTGCGCTGCGCTTTGGCCTCCAAGGTGGGACGGTCGGTGCGCTCGTGGGAATCGGGTTGATTGGCGGGTGGGACTACGGCGCGCGAGGTGTAGATCTGAGTGTGTTTGGCGGGCTGTGCTGGTCGATCGCGTTCTTGCTGCTAGGTACGCTGCTCGGCCGCTTCGTCGACCACCGCCGCCGCTTGGAAGCCGGGATCTCCCGCTATTTCGAGGAGTCGCTCGACCTTCTGGCGACGATCGACGCCGGTGGCCGATTCATACGCGTGAATCCTGCGTGTGAGCGTATGCTCGGCTACGCAGCCGAGACGATGCGCATGCGACCCACAATCGCGTTCGTCCATCCTGACGATCTCGCGGCAACCAGGGCCGAGCACGAGGCGCTGGTCGGCGGTATCCATGAGACCGTCGCGTTCCGCAACCGGTTTCGCACCGCGGACGGGAGCTACTGCTGGCTGGAATGGAGTGCAACTACGTCGTCTGACGAGGTGATCTACGCGACCGGACGCGATATCACCGTCCAGCACGAAGCCGAGCAGCAGCTGGCAAACCATGCGCAGCTGCTCGAAGCTGCTGTCGACGAGCGAACGCGCGAGCTGGAGGATGCACGTTCCAAAACGTTGCACCGGCTGGCGTTGGCTGCCGAGTACCGCGATGACGATACGTTCCAGCACACCGAACGGGTGGGCGCGCTGGCGGCAGAGATCGCGACGCATCTCGGGCTGGACGCCGAGCGGATCCTCCATCTGCGCGAGGCTGCGCCGCTGCACGACGTAGGGAAGATCGCAATCCCGGATTGCATCCTGCTCAAGCCCGGCAAGCTGACGACAGAGGAGTATGCGGTGATGAAGACCCACGCTGAGCTGGGTGCGCGCCTGCTCGCCGGCAGCGGCTCGCCGGTGCTGCAGATGGCCACGGTCATCGCCGAGAGTCATCACGAGCGCTGGGACGGCGCGGGATACCCGGCCGGCCTAGCCGGCGAGGAGATTCCGCTCGTCGGGCGAGTGGTCGCGGTGGCCGATGTCTTCGACGCTCTCACTCACGATCGCCCGTATAAGTCCGCGTGGCCGGTCGAGCACGCGCTGGCCGAGATCAGAAGCGGTGCGGGAAGCCAGTTCGACCCTCGTGTTGTGGCGGCGTTTCTCGAGATCCACGAGGAGTTGGCGCCAGCCAGCGAAGTCCGGGATCCGCGGCGGACTGTCAATCCTTCACGCCGTGAGGTATCTGTGCGCGGTCGCGCTGGCGCTCACGCTTGAGGCTGCGCGAGCGCTACACAGTGCTCAGACGCTCGATACGTCGAGGCCGGTGCCCTGCAATAGGGCGTTGGCCTTGGCGTTGAGGATCGTGAACTCACCCGTCAGGATCAGCAACCCGAGCGTGATCATGACTGCGCCGCCGACGGCGATGATCACGGGGAAATGGCGCTTGACGACGGTGAGCGCGTTGGTCATCCGCTCGAATGCGAGCGCGATCAGCAGGAATGGGATCGCCAACCCCGCCGAGTAGAAGGCCAGCAGCAGAGCGCCGTGTGCGGCGGAGCTGGAGATCGCTGCCTGCGTGAGGATCGCGCCGAGCGTGATGCTCGTGCACGGAGTCCAGGCGATCGCAAAGGCGGCGCCGGCGACGAGAGGCCCGCCACGTCCGGCCAGGCGCAGCAGCGAGTCGGAATGCCACTCGCGGTTGAACATGCCCACGAATGGTGTGGCCAGGAAGACGAGGCCCATCAGGATGATCAGCACACCGCCGATCTGCTCGAGCGCATGTTTGTGGGTGTTGAGCGTTGAGCCGATCACTGTTGCGCTCATGCCGAGCAGGATGAAGATCGTGGAGAAGCTTGCGATGAACAGCAGGCTGGGAACCAGCACGCGGCGTGCTCCCACACCTCCCTGCAGGTCCGCTGGCGTTACGCCGATCACCGTCGAGAGGTAGCCGGGAACGAGTGGCAGCACGCAGGGCGAGAGAAACGACACGAGGCCGGCGGCCAGCGCGAGCGGGATGCCAACGCCTGTGGCGGTGTCTGAGGAGGCGAGGATTGGCAGCAGGTGACTCATGGCTGGTGCTCATAGACAGGATCGCGCATCGCCGCACGTAGCTCTGCGACCTCCCGCTCGAGACGCGCAACGCGCTCGCACAGGCTCTCCAGCTCCGCCGGCTCACGCGTTGGCACGTGAGCTGGAGCCACTGGCTGTGAGAGTCGCTCGGGCTCGGGCTCGGGCTGATCCTCCTGATCGTCCCGCAGCAACTGGAGGTAGCGCTCCTCCTTGTGGCCTGGGCGCCGCTCGAGCCTGGCCACGAGCCGGCGCTCGATCAGGCGGCCGAGCGTCTCTTGGACGTCGCTGAGATCCGTGAACGCGTGCATCCGCTCGGTGCGTTGCTTGAGCTCTCCGGGGGTCTGTGCGCCGCGCAGCATCAACACGCAGATGATCGCCTGCTCGGCTGAGTCCATCGGCAGCGCCTCCGCCAGCAGGTGCCGGTACTTGGCGGCGCGACTGCCAGCGCCGCTGGCCAGGCGTGTGAAGCCGCGGCGCTCCAGGCGATGCAACGCGTCGCGGATGACCGCGTCGTCGTACTCGAGCACTGGATCGCGGTTGGTGGACTGGTTGCACGCCAATCGCAGCGCGTTCAGCGATAGCGGGTAGGCGTCGGGCGTTGTGCGCTGCTTCTCCAGCAGGCAGCCGAGCACCCGGATCTCTGACGCGGACAGATTCACGGTCGTTAACCCTACGACGGCGACGATAAAGTCAGCGCAGTGAGCGCTCAGCCCTTCAGCGCCGGGCACGGCGGGATGGATGCCCGCCCGCCCCGCCGTTCACGCCGGAGCGAGCCTCGTCCTGAGGACATCCCCGATAAACACGTCTCGCTGCGGCGCATCGGGCGGTTGTTCATCCCCTACAGGTTGCGCTTGGGGCTGCTGCTTGGGCTGATCGTGCTTGGCTCGGTGCTCAGCGTGGCCTCGCCGTTTTTGCTGCGCGAAGCGATCAACAAGGGGATCATCAGGCACGATCTGACGCTGCTGTCGTGGCTGGTTGGCGGCATGATCGCGCTGGCGGTCATCAACGGCGTGATCAGCGTGGCGCAGACGTGGATCTCAAACCAGGTGGGCCAGCATGTGATGCACGACCTACGCGCGGCGGTGTTCGCGCATTTGCAGCGCATGTCGCTGGCGTTCTTCACGCGCACCCGCTCCGGGGAGGTGCAGGCGCGCATCGCGTATGACATCGGCGGCATCGACGACGTGGTCACGAGCACCGCCACCTCCACGGTCTCGACGGTCGCGACCGTGCTGGCGACGGTCACGGCGATGTTCGCGCTGAGCTGGAAGCTGACGGTGTTCTCGCTGATCTTGCTGCCGTTCTTCGTGTGGCTGACGCGCCGCGTGGGCAACGAGCGCAGGCGCATCCAGTCTGTGCGCCAGAGTCGCCTGGCGGACATGTCGACGCTGGTCGAGGAGTCGCTGTCGGTGTCGGGGATCCTGCTTGGCAAGACGATGGGGCGCTCGCACGAGCTTGTCGATCGCTTCTCCTTGGAGTCGCGCGAGCTGGCGGACCTGGAGGTGCGGGCGCGGATGGCTGGGCGCTGGCGGATGGCTTCGGTGCAGATGGCCTTCGCGATCATGCCCGCGGCGGTGTACTGGTTTGCTGGCTACAACATCGCCCACGGCCATGACGCGATCTCGATCGGCACGGTGGTCGCGTTCACCACCTTGCAGACGCGCCTTTTGTTTCCCATGCAGCAGCTGCTGTCGGTGGGCCTTGAAGTGCAGACCTCGCTGGCGCTGTTCGGGCGCATCTTCGAGTACCTGGATCTGCCGGTGGACATCATCGAGCGTCCTGGCGCGCGCGAGCTGACGGGCGTGCGTGGTGACGTTGAGCTGGCGGACGTGTGGTTTCGCTACGAACCTGACGCGCCGTGGACGCTGCAGGAGATCAGCGCTGAGATCCCTGCTGGGACGCGCACCGCGCTTGTCGGTGAGACCGGCTCGGGCAAGACCACGCTCGCCTACCTGGTGGCGCGGCTGTATGAGACCGAGCGCGGCAGCGTCAGCATCGACGGCGTCGACGTGCGCGACATGACACTGGGGTCGCTGGCGGCCACCGTCGGCCTGGTCTCCCAGGAGACCTACCTGTTCCATGCTTCGATCCGCGAGAACCTGCGCTTCGCATGCCCGCAGGCGAGCGATGAGGAGATCGAAGAGGCGGCGCGCGCAGCGCAGATCCACGAGTTGATCGCGTCCCTGCCTGAGGGGTATGACACGCCCGTTGGCGAGCGCGGATACCGTTTCTCGGGCGGGGAGAAGCAGCGCATCGCGATCGCGCGGACCGTGCTTCGCAACCCGCCGGTGCTGGTTCTCGACGAGGCTACCTCGGCGCTGGACACCGAGACCGAGCGTGCGGTGCAGCACGCGTTGGATGAGCTCTCACGCGGTCGCACCACGATCGCGATCGCCCATCGCTTGTCGACGATCAGGGACGCCGACCAGATCCTGGTGCTCGACTCGGGGCGGATCGTCGAGCGTGGCACCCACGAGGAGCTGATCGAGCGTGGCGGGCGCTACACGGCACTGTTGAGCGGGGCGGCTTCGGCGGTGGATGAGATCGTCGCGAGGACTGGTGTATAGCGATGGCTATCGCTCGGCCCAAATGCGTTAGCTGCGACCGGCGCGCCGCTCGGCGGCTGCGGCGCCGCGGGCGCCCCTTTGTGTGTCAGGCGACGGCGTCGATGTTCAGGCGCACGTAGTCAACGACGACTGGCTCGCCCAGCTCTGCCAGCACGTCGTCCATGAAGCGCTCGCGCAGCTGCACCGGCAGCTGCTGCACGTGTGGGCCGAGCACGATCGTTGCGAGGAACTCGCGTGGATGCTCCGGTTCGCGAGGGGCTGGTGTCAGCCAGCACTCCGCGGCGCTGAAGCCACAGGCGAGCAGACGCTCGCGTGTTTGCCGCGGGCCGGCATAGTTCCATGGGGCGCGCCAGCCGACGAAGTGCGTGGCGTACGGTTCGTTGGCGAGCACCGCGCGTGCCTTGGCACGCAGCCCATCGATGTTGCCCTCTCCCCCACACTGCGCGACGAGCTGGCCGTGGGCTCTGAGGGCGGCGCGCAGGCGAGTGAACAGTCGCTCATGGTCGGCGATCCAGTGAAAGGTGGCGGTCGAGAGGATTGCGTCGACTGGCTCCTCCAGCTCGAGCTCGAGCAGGTCAGTTACGCGCAGCTGCACGCGCCCCTCGTTGTGAGGATCGCGGGAGCCTGGGTCGATGGCGATTGCACCGAGGCGCTTGCGGGCGGCATCGATCATTGAGGCGGACTCGTCGACGGCGATCACGTGCCCGTGCGCCAGGCGCTTGATTAGCGCCTGGGTGACCCGCCCCGACCCGCAGCCCGCGTCCAGCACCACCTCATTGCCGCTGAGCTGTAGGCGTTCGAGCACGTCGAGCCCAAGTGCCTCCATGGTGGCGGAGATGCGGTCGTAGCTATCCCCATCCCATTCGCGTACTGGCATACGAACGTACGTTATCACGTACCATAGTTGGCGCGAGTGGCCAGCTCGATCAGCAGCTTCGACAGCTGTCCGCCCTGCCAGGCGAGCGGCGAGCGCGGCGGTGTCCCAGCGTCCTCAACCGCCAGCGTTGCGCCAGCGATCGCCCGGGCATAGCTTTCGCCCACTGCCAGCGGATGCTCGGGATCGGCCTCGTCGCGGCTGGCCACCACGAGCGTGGGCGCGCCGATCGCAGCGAGCTGGGACATCTGCTCGAACGGCCGCGACCGCGGAACCACTTCCAGCGCATCGGCTACCGCCTGGGGATGCTCGTGTGCCCCCAGGCGTTGGCGCAGCACTGTCTCGATCGTCTTGCGCCAGGCCTCAGGCACGGCGGCGAGCTCGTAGGCGGCGATGAACCCGTCAACGCCGCCCTCGCGCAGGCCGCGCGCGAGGGCATCCCAGCGCGTGAGCTCATGCTCGGCTCGCGCGCTCTCAGCAATGGGCTCATAAGCGGGGGTGATCAGCGCGAGCGCGGCCACACGCTGAGGGTGCTCGAGCGCGAAGCGCACGGCGGTGTGCGCCCCCATCGAGGCGCCGGCCAGCACGGCGCGCTCGATGCCTGCGGCGTCGAGCACCGCAAGCAGGTCGGCGGCGAGCCGCGCGTAGCTGTAGTCGCGATCGGGCGCTGCGTTCGAGCGGCCGTGCCCGCGGGCGTCGTAGGCGAGCACCCTGTGCCCGCTGCGCTCCAGCGCGCGTGAGCCCATGACCACGTAGCGACGTGTGGCGGTGAGCCCGTGCAGCAGCATTACCGGCGGGCCCTCTCCGGTCTGCTCGCCGGACAGCTGTACGCCGCCGGCGTCGACGCTCAGGGGGCTGGCGTCGGCAGGCACGCGGCGTGGCGGTGAATCAGATCGGCGGAGCGCTCGGGTCGCTCCCAGAAGAACAGATGCCCGACACCGTCGAAGATCTCCAGCTGCGAGCCGGGGATGCGTGAGGCGATCAGGTAGCCGTTCTCGACAGGCAGCAGCTGGTCGGCGGTGCCGTGGATCACGAGCGTGGGCATCTCCAACGTGTGTAGGCGCGCGTTGGTGTCGTGGCCGGCGATCGCGCGCATCTGCGCCATGATCACCGGCAGAGCCACAGAGCGCTGTGCTGCGATCGTGAGAAAGCGCGCGTAGGCGTCCTGATCGTCTGCCATCGCTGGTGAGACGTTGATCTCCCATGAGGCGCGTAGCGCGCGCTGACGATCGCCGGACATCATCGCCTCGCTCAGGTGTCGCATCGTCTCTGGGTCGGCCAGCGCGCTGCCCTCGCCGCCACAGTAGGTGCAGCCGAGCGTGAGCGTGCGCACCAGCTCGGGGTGCGCTAGCGCCAGCTCCTGGGCGACCATGCCGCCCATTGAGATGCCGAGGATGTGCGCGTCCTCGAGCTCCAGCGCATCCAGCAGCCCGGCCGCGTCCTCGGCCATCTGGACGATCGTCAGCCGTCCCTCCGCGAGCCGGCTGCTGGCGCCGACGCCTCGGTGGTCGTAGACGATCACCTCGAAGTGCTCGCGCAGGGCGTTCAGGAACGGCTCGCCCCAGTGCAGCGACGTGCCGCTCATCCCCATCATCGCCAGCAGCGGCGGACCTGAGCCGGTGCGCTCGTAATCGATCTCGATCTCGCCCACGCGGGCCAGCGGCATGGTTGGATCCTAACGCGCATATGCCGCGTGTAGGCGCTCCGCGCGTAGAGCGTTACACGGGCAGTGCTAGCTGCGCGCGAGCGTCAGACGTACTCGTATCGGCACTCGGACCGCTGCTGCCGGACGTGTCGTCGTGCTGGTCCTTGCTGGCTGAGCTCAGCCCAGCCACCCGCACGCCGAGCAGGCGCACGGGGCGCGCTGGCGCATACTCGGCCAGCAGCCTCAGGGCGTGCGCGCTCACGAGCTGTGGATCGCACGTGGGCGCTGCCACGCTATGGGCGCGCGTCACCGTCGTCCAGTCATCGAGGCGCACCTTGATCCCGATCGTTCGGCCCATGCGCCCGTGCGCCGCGAGGCTCGCGCACAGCTCCTCGGCCATCCGCGCGAGCAGTGCCCGCAGCTCGGACGGGTCGCTTACGTCGCGGTCGAAGGTCCGCTCGCGTGACTCGGAGACAACCTTGCGCGCGGCGCCTACCGGCGCGTCGTGCTCGAAGCGCGCCCGCCTGCCGAGCTCGCGTCCAAGGTTGGGCCCAAAGCGCTCGGTCAGCAGCTGCTCGGGGGCAGCGCCCAGGGACGCGAGCGTCGTCAGCCCCAGCTCGGCGAGGCGGGCCGCTGTCTTCGGTCCGATCCCCGGCACGAGCCCCGGCGGCGCGGAGGCGAAGCGGGCGCAGGCTTGCTCGCGGCTGAGAACTACAAAGCCGGCTGGCTTCTCGGCGTCGGAGGCGACCTTTGCGACGAGCTTGTTCGGACCGATTCCCACCGAGCACGTCAGCTGCAAGCTGTTGCTGATCTCGGCCACCAGCCGGCGCATTGCGGCGCGCGGGGAGAACAGCCCGTCTACGTCGAGGTAGGCCTCATCTAACCCGACGACCTCGACGCGCTCAACATGCGCTCCTACGATCGCCATCATCCGTGCTGAGATCTCGCGATAGGTGGGAAAGTCAGGCGCGAGGAACACCGCCTGCGGGCACAGGCGCCGCGCCTGCGAGGCGGGCATCGCTGAGCCAACGCCGTAGCGGCGTGCCTCATAGCTTGCGGTGGTGACCACCGCGCGCGGGCTGTTGCCCGCCACGACCACGGGCTTCCCGCGCAGCTCAGGGTGTCGTCGCAGCTCGATCGACACGTAGAAAGCGTCGGCATCCAGGTGCGCGACGCGTAGGCGAGACTCCTCGGACACTGATGTCGAATCTAGCGCCAGGTCCGGCGGCGCTTACCCCGGACCAGCCCTCACTCACCCTCCAGTAGAGGGTCAGCCGCCTTGGGGCGCTGGCGCAAGCAGCTCGCGCCGCGAGCCGACGCCGAGCTTGCGGTAGATGTGGCGCGCATGAGTACGCACGGTCTCGATGCTGAGGTGTAGGTCGGCTGCGATCTGGGCGTTGGAGCGTCGCTGCTGTAGTCGTGCGAGCACCTCCAGCTCGCGGGAGGTAAGCAGCCCTGAGCCCGCCCCGCTGTGGGTAGCCCTTGGCGTCAGCTGCAGCCCGCGCGAGGCGAGATGGATGGCGTTGCGCACGTCGCGTAGTTGGGTGGCCTTCGCCAGACAGGCGGCGGCGCCGAAGCTCAGCAGCTGCGCGCACTCGATGCTCGAGGGCTGGTCCGCCAGCAGCAGCAGGTGGGTGTCAGGATGGCCACTGCTGAGCGCGCGCACCTCAGCCGGGTTGCGCAGCGATGTGGCATCGAGGATTGCCACGCGCGGTTGGCTGGCGCGCAGCGTCGCGTCCAGCTGGGTGGAAGGGATGTCATCGGCGATCAGCTCGAGGCTAGGGTCATCTTCGATCACGCCAAGCAGCCCCCGCGCGAGCAGGTCGTCAAAGCGCCCCACAGCGACGGTCGTAAGGGTTGTCTCGCTCATCGTCCTCGATCATCCTATCGACAAATGACCTCTAACGGGTGAATATGACATCACCCGTTACTCACCCAGTATGACACCCGAAGATCACCCTGTTCGGGTGATCCCTATTTGAGCCATCCGCGCGACCATGTCTGCAAAGGTGTTGGAGACAAATTTCCTGGACCGTGGAGGCCGGGAACGATCTCGCGGAGCACGTCGCAGGCCGACGGGAATGCGACCCCAAGAATGGGAGATAGATGCCGATTCGCGACAACGGAGAGCAGCAGCGCCGAATGCGTGCGCAGAGGGACTTGCACGCTTGCGGGCGGCCCGGTCGGCGCCTTGCGTTGACGCGGTTGGCAGCGCTCGTGCTGCTTGCTGGGCTGGTTCTCGCTGCCTTCATGGCACCGACGGGACAGGCCCGGGGCGCACGCCATCAACGCTCGCCCGAAGAAGAAGCGACGATTGTCGCCGCCACGGAAGCCAGGCAGCTCGAACGCGAAGAACGCAAGCAGATCGAACGCGAAGAACAGGCCGCCGCCAAAGCTCAGCGTGAAGCGGAAATAGAAGCTGCGCGCACGCAGCGAGCCGCGAACAAGCGCGCGAGGTCACAGCAGGGCGGTGCCAGGCGTGGCGTGCAGAACTCATCGCGCCCGCGACTAAACGGCGACGTGGAATTCACATGCACAGGGGTAACGTGGAACTTCAAGGAATTCCCCGAAGGGACCAACACGGTGATCACGGTCTACAAGCTGTTCGGCGAAGGCTCACCGGTCATCCTGCCCAAGACCTTCACCTTCACGGGGAGCTCAGACGAAGCCACGACACCGTTCAACGCACCGCCTGGTAGCTACAACGTCGATGCCTGGGCGAAATGGAAAGGCAACGGCCTGAAAGGCTCGTTTGACATTCTCGGCAAATTGACCTGTGGGCCTGCGCCTGCGCTCTCGGTCGAAAAGCTGCAGAGGATCAAGAACGGCCCGCCGACCTACACGACCTCCACGCTCAACGGCGAAGTCGGCGACACGGTCGAATATGAGATCGTCGTCACCAACAGCGGCAACGTGCCGCTGACGCTGACCGAATTCAGCGATCCGAACTGCGAAGGCGTCTCCGGTGGGCCGGGCTCGGCGGAACTCGCGCCGGGCGCCAAGACGACCTACACCTGTACTCGCGTGCTCGAATCACCGGGCCCGCATTTGAACACCGCCGAAGTACAAGGAGATCCCCCTTACGGCGACGGTAATCCGGTCAGCTCCACCTCCAATACGGTTACGGTGGAAACCTCGTCGTTGCCTGCCAATCCAACGCCGGCGTTCTCAATCGAAAAGCTGCAGAGGATTCAGGGCGGCTCGGGCTCCTACACGACATCCGAGCTGACGGGCGCGACCATCGGGCAGACAGTCGAATACGAGATCGTGGTGACGAACACGGGCAATGTGCCGCTGACGCTTGGCAGCTTCAGCGACCCGAAATGCGACGGTGGCACGGTCTCCGGCGGCCCGGGGAGCGCAGCGCTACCGGTTGGCGCCTCCACGACATACACCTGTGCGCATCTGCTCGACGCGGCGGATCAGGCGGCGGGCTCCTATGCGAACGCCGTCAGCATCACGGGCACCCCTCCGGAGGGCGGCGGCTTGCCGGTGAGCAACAGCTCGAACACGGTCGTGGTGGAAGTGCCCGCGAGCTCCCCGAACGGCACCGGAAGCACCACCGGCAGTGCCTCCTCTGGCGTTCTGTCCTCGACGTTCAGCGAACCAGCGAAATCGGGCGTGCTCGCATTCGCTTCGGCGACCCTGCCGAAGCTGAAGGGCCCGCAGGGTTGCGTGCGCCACAGCTTCCACATCAGCATCAAGTCCGCGGGAGTGGCCAGCGTGACCTTCTACATGGATGGCCACAAGCTCAAGAAGCTGACCGCTAAAAATGCGCACAAGGGGCTGCTGACGATCGCGGTCAACCCCGACAAGCTGAAGGTAGGCGTGCACAAGCTGGTGGCGAAGATCACGATGATCGCCACTGCGTCCACGAAGGCCAAGCAGGGATCGCGCATGGTGCGCATCCTGCGCTGCAGCTCGAAAGCGCTCACACCCAAGTTCACGGGCTAGCGGTGGGCGCAAGCTCGGTAGGCCTCGCGCGGCGTTGCTGGGTGGGTCTGGTGCTGCTCTGTGCGCTGGCGATCGCCCTGATGGCACCCCCCGCGCTTGCGCTCACTCCAGCTGGCGCGGTGATCACCCGCGTCTCAGACCTGCAGGGCATCTCGCACTGGGCTTACCCAGACACTGAAGCTCTGGTTCACGCTTCGCCTTCCGCGCACGCGCGAGTCATTGGCAAGCTGCGCTTTCTTACCGGCGACGAGCAAGCCGAGCTATACATCGCCCTCGCCTCCGCGCGCCTGCGCTCGGGACGGACATGGATTCAGATCGAGTTTCCAGGGCGCCCCAACGGGCAGACGGGCTGGGTGCCGCGAACGGCGCTGGAGGCGTTTCACACGGTTGACGGCTACCTGTTGGTCGACCGCTCCACGTTGCGCGCCACGCTGTTCCGCGACGGCGGTGCGATCTTCAGCGCGCCGATCGGCGTGGGCAAGCCGAGCACGGTGACGCCTGCAGGCCACTTCTATGTGATGGAGAAGCTGATCACGCTGAACGCGCCGGTGTATGGCCCTTATGCGCTGGGCACAAGCGCCTACGCACCGACCCTGCAGGAATGGCCAGGGGGCGGTGTGGTCGGGATCCACGGCACCGACGAACCGCAGCTGATCCCCGGTCGACCGTCGCACGGCTGCATCCGCATGCGTAACGCCGACATCACGCGACTGTGGGCGATCATCGACCTCGGCACGCCGATCGAAGTAACATGAGCTGGGCGCGTGGCGAGCGGTAGCCGATCCCGCGAGGCGCGCCTGCGATAGGCTTTTGGGGAACAGTCATGGATCTAACCTTCAGCCCACAGGAGACGGCCTTCCGCGATGAGTTCCGCGGATGGCTATCCGAGAACCAGCCGCCGCCGGAGCCGCCAGCCGACGCTGGCGATGACGCGCACTATGCGCGAAGGCGTGACTGGCAGCGGCATATGTATGACGGTGGCTGGGCGGCACCGGCGTGGCCGACGGAGTACGGCGGGCGTGGCGCCTCCCAGACCGAGTCGGCGATCTACTACGAAGAGCTGGGGCGCTCGGGCGTGCCGCTCGCGGCCAACACGCTCGGCCTGCTGCTGGGCGGCCCGACGCTGATGGTCTGGGGCACACCAGAGCAGAAGGAGCGCTATCTCGCGCCGATCCTCTCCGCCGAGGAGATCTGGTGCCAGGGCTTCTCCGAGCCGGACGCCGGCTCGGACTTGGCGTCGCTGAAGACGAAAGCTGTCAAGGACGGCGATGAATGGGTCGTCACGGGCCAGAAGGTGTGGACGAGCGGCGCGCAGTACTCGAAGTGGTGCATGCTCGTCGCGCGTACCGACTCAGAGGCCGCTAAGCACAAGGGCCTGACCTACTTTCTGATGGACATGGAGCAGGACGCCGTCAAAGTCGTCCCACTGCGCCAGATCACTGGCGAAGCGGAGTTCAACGAGCTGTTCATCGAGGAGGCGCGGATCCCCGACGCGAACGTCGTCGGCGGCGTGGGCAATGGCTGGAAGGTGGCGCTGACGACGTTGATGAACGAGCGCGCGGGTCTCGGCTTTGCGCTGCAGATCGGCCTGCGCCGTCTGCTGGACAACCTGATCGCCGTGGCCGCTGAGAAGGGCCTGCTCGAGAACCCGCTGTATGCGGACGCGATCGCTGAGCTGCATGTGCGCTGTGAGTCGATCCGCTTGCTCGCATGGAAGGGCTTGACCGACGCTGAGCGCTATGGCCAGCCCGGGCCAGAGGGCTCGCTGGTGAAGTGGCTGTGGTCGGACACCAACCAGCGCGCCACCCAGCTCGCGGTGGATGTGATCGGGCCGCAGGCGCTGACGGTGGGCACCGAGTGGAGCTATGAGCTTCTGCGCGCACGCGGCAACACGATCGAGGGAGGCACGACTGAGGTGCTGAAGAACATCGTCGCCGAGCGGGTGCTCGGTCTCCCCCGCCTGAAGGTCGCGGCCTAGCCATGGACTTCGGACTTACAGACGACCAGCGCGACATTCAGCGTACGGCGCGCGACCTGCTCGCTGAGCGTGCGACGCCCGCGCGTGTGCGCGAGCACGCAGAGGCTGCCAGCACCGACACGGCGCTCTGGAAGGAGCTCTGTGAGCTGGGCTGGCCGGGGATCGCGATCGCTGAGGAGAACGGCGGCCAGGGACTCGGCACGATCGAGCTATCGATTCTCTGCGAGGAGCTGGGCCGCTCGCTCGCGCCGGTGCCGTTCCTGGCGAGCACGATGGCTGCGTGCGTGATCGAGCAGGCAGGCTCGCCCGAGCAGCGGGAGCGCTGGCTGCCGGGTCTTGCCTCAGGCGAGACGATCGGGGCGCTCGCCGGTGCCCTGGACGGGACAGCGGAGCTGGTCGTCAGCGGCGCCGAGGCGGGCGTGATCGTGCTGATCGAAGACGACGGCAGCGGCCGGCTGCTGACGCCCGAAGAGGCGGAGGTGACGCCGATCGCGGCGATTGACCCGACCCGCTCGGCGGCGCGCGTGAGCGCGTCTGAGGAAGCCGGCGAGGCCCTGGAGGAGGGCTGTCCAGGACTTGGGCAGGCGCTTGTTGCGGTCAGCTCGGAGCTCGTGGGGGTATCCGGCCGGGCGCTGGAGATGACGTTGGCCTACGTGAAAGACCGTAAGCAGTTCGGCGTGCCTGTGGGTGCCTACCAGGCGGTCTCGCACCGCTGCGCCCAGATGCTGCTGGACACTGAGAAGGCACGCTCGTTGACCGCGCTTGCCGCGTGGAGCGCCGATGCTGACCCAGAGGGTCTTGCGGAGGCTGCGGCGATGGCCAAGGCAGCCGCCTCAGACGCCGGTCGCGAAGTGACCGCCGGCGCGATCCAGATGCACGGCGGCATTGGCTTCACCTGGGAGGCGGACGTTCACTGGCTGTACAAGCGCGCGCAGATCGACGCGGTGCTGTTGGGTGGCGCGGGGCGCAACCGTGCGCGCCTGGCCGAGATCCTGGCTGACAGGATCAGCGCCTCCACCCCAGCCTGAGCGCGCCCGGTTACGTCCCCCCGCTGGCGGGCGCGGGGCGGGGTTCGGCTACGAGGGTTGTGCGGCGACAGGGGCGTTGCTCTTGGCCCAGCCGACGATCTTGGAGCCGCCGTTGACGGTGGTTCCGTCGGGCAGCTTCAGCACCGGCAGCATCTCCTGGCCGCTCATCTCCTTCAGCTCGGGTCGCTTGCCCTTGGTGAACAGCCCAAACGGCCGGCCTTTGTCGAAGACGATCTTCTCGAAATCATGACCGGCGTCGCGCAGCGCATTCTGCGCGCGTCGACACGCGTGTGGCCCGGGGCCGCCTTCATCGACGTGACATACATACAAAGTCAGCCGTTCTGACATGTGGACACCGCCTGAGATAGGAGATAGAAAGCGACATGCACACGCTAATCGTTTTGCGCTCCTTATGGGCATCGCGCTAATCGGCGGCACTCGGGCGGCCCGTTGCGGGATAGGGTCCTGGACCAGTGTCTTCTTACGCAGCGTTTCTTCGCGGAATGAACGTAGGCGGCCATCGCCTGACGAACGAGGCGCTGCGGGCTCACTTCGCGGCGATGGGCTTCAGCGATGTGGCGAGCTTTCGTGCGAGCGGCAACGTCGTCTTCGCCGCACAGGCCGAGCCGCCTGAGGATGTTGCACGGCGCATCGAGCGAGGACTCGTGGCGGCGCTCGGTTATGAGGTGCCGACGTTCATACGCTCGACTGAGCAGATGCGGGCGATGGCAGCACTACAGCCGTTCGCTGATCAGCAGGTGGCGGCCTCAGCGGGCAAGTTGCAGGTGGCATTGTTGCGCGCGCCAGCCGCGAAGCGCGCACGCGCTGCTGTGCTTGCACTGGCCACCGACAGTGACAGGCTCGCGTTTGGCGCCAGCGAGCTGTACTGGCTGCCGAGTGGGGGCCTGCTCGAGTCGCCACTGGAGCTGAAGCTGATTGAGAAGCTGCTTGGCACGATGACGATGCGCACGAAGGGCACGATCGAGCAGCTCACCGCGAAGCACTTCGCCTGAGCGCACCATCCGGCGCCACCCCCATGGCCTGCTCTGGGTAGGCTCCAGTGAACACTGAGAGAGGAGTGGTTTTGACGGTTCAGCCTTTGCCCCGGGGACGCAATCCGTTTGATGAGACGGGAGTGCAGCGCGACGCTGACGGTGTCGCACGCTATCTCGACCGTCCACCGTCGTTGGTGGCGATGCTGCGCGCGAGCGTCGAGCGCGACGCTTCAGCCACGGCGTTGGTGGAGGTCGGCGGCCCGTCGATCAGCTACGGCGAGCTGTGGGAGCGTGCCGCGCGTGTCGCGGGCGGTCTGCGTGATGCGGGCGTGGGCCGCGGCGATCGCGTGGCCACACGCCTGGCGAACGGCATCGACTGGGTGCTTGCGTTCTTCGGCGCACAGCTGCTGGGCGCGGTGGTGGTGCCGGTCAACACGCGCTTCACCGAGGCGGAGGTTGACTATGTGGTCGAGGACTCGGGCGCCTCCTACACGTTCGCTGCCGACGCAGCGCTGCCGGACGGCGAGCCGGCGGCGGGCGAGGATCTGGGGCCGGACGATCTGGCTGCGATCTTCTACACGAGCGGTACCACGGGCTTCCCCAAGGGCGCGATGACATCCCATGGGAACTTCCTGACGAACAGCGAGAGCGCGTTTCGCTGCCTGTTCGCCGATCGCTCGGAGGGGCCGTCGATCTCGACGCTGGTATCGGTGCCACTGTTTCATGTCACCGGCTGCAACAGCCAGCTGGTGCCAGTGCTGGAGTTCGGCGGCAGGGTGGAGATCCTCTCCGGCCCACTGGACTTCGAAGGCTTCTTCAAGGCGGTCGGTGAGCATGGCGTCAACCAGCTCGTCTCGGTGCCTGCGATCTACCACGCGGTTGTGCGTCACCCGAGCTTCGCTGAGCTCGACGTTAGCCGTGTGCGCTGGGTCTCCTACGGAGGTGCCCCGATCGCTGAGAGCCTCGTGCAGCAGATCAAGGAGGCCTTTCCACAGGCACGCGTGGGCAACGGCTTTGGCCTGACCGAGACATCCTCGCTGACATCGTTCCTGCCCCATGAGGAGGCTGAGGAGCACGCCGACTCGGTCGGCTTCGCGATGCCGGTGACCGACCTGGCGCTCGACGAGGTCGACCCGCACACCGGCGTCGGTGAGCTGCTGGTGCGTGGCCCCAACGTGGTGCAGGGCTACTGGAACAAGCCGCAGGCGAGCGCCGAGGCGTTCACCGACGGCTGGTTGCACACTGGCGACTTGGCGCGCGTCGATCCCGACGGCCTGCTGTACATCGTCGACCGCAAGAAGGACATGATCAACCGTGGCGGCGAGAACGTCTACTCGATCGAGGTCGAAAACGTGGTTGCGGGCGCCCCGGGCGTTGGCGAGGTCGCGGTCGTACCGGTGTCCGACGAGATGATGGGCGAGAAGGTGGGTGCGGTGATCGTGCCGGCGGCGGGCCAGCGGTTGGACGTGGAGGCGGTGCTGGCGTACAGCCGCGAGCACCTGGCGGACTTCAAGGTCCCGCAGTACATCGCCATCCGTGAGGAGCCGCTGCCGCGCAATCCCGGCGGCAAGATCCTCAAGGCACAGCTGCGCGAGCACACCAGCTGGGGCAAGGCGCTTCGCTGACCCACCCAGGGCTTGCTGAACAACCAAGAGGAGAGACCATGCCGAGCGTAGAGACCGTTCAGGGGGTCGTCGATGCACAGGATCTGGGGATCGTGCTCGCGCACGAGCACGTGCGCTTCCGCGATGAGGCGGTGGCGGTGCAATGGCCTGAGCGCTATGACGAGCAGGAGGAGCTCGCCGCGGCGCTGGCGGCCGTTACGGCTGCCAAGGACCGGGGCGTGCAGACGATCTTCGATCCGACCGCGATGTTCGGCGGGCGCGACGTGCGCTTCATGAAGCAGGTGGCCGATCAGACGGGGGTGCAGATCGTGGCATGCACCGGCATCTACAGCTATGACTATCTCCCCCACTACTTCGAGAATCGCGACGCGGACGTGATGGCCGAGCACTTCGTCGCGGACATCGAGCGAGGCATCCAGGGCACGGAGATCAAGGCGGCGTTCCTGAAGTGCGCCGCTGATGCGGCTGGTGTGACCGAGCGTGTGGAGAAGATCCATCGCGCGGTCGCGCGTGCGAGCCTGCAGACGGGCGCCTCGATCATGGCGCACTCGATGCCCGCCGTGGAAACCGCTCCTCGCCAGATCGAGATCTTCGAGGAGGAGGGCGTGGACCTGGCGCGCGTGCAGATCGCCCACTGCGGCGACACCGAGGATGTCGAGCACATCGAGCGGCTGATCAACAAGGGCGTCTACGTTGGCCTGGATCGCTACGGCCTGGAGATGGTCGTGCCGATCGACAAGCGCAACGCGACCGCCGCCGAGCTCCTGCGTCGCGGACATGCCGAGCGCGTGATCATCTCCCAGGACTCCTGCGCGACGATCGATTGGATCCCGCCTGAGCTCGAGGCGATGCTCGTTGCCAGCGGCGCGATGCGCAAATGGTCGATGACGCTGGTGTTCGACGAGGTTGTGCCTGCGTTGCGCGAGCAGGGCGTGATGGATGACGCTGTGTTTGAGACGATTTTCGTTGCGAACCCGCGGCGCTGGCTGACCGCCTAGCAGCCTGGCGCGACGAGCAGCTCCGGGCCCTCGACCGCGCCGCCCGCCTTGTTGACGGCGGGGTTGGCCGGGCGTGCGGACAGGCGTGCGGCGGGTAGCGCACCGCACAGCTCGAGCGCTTCCTCCGCGCGGAGCGCTGGGTCGAGCCATGCTTGCTGGGCGTCGCTGTCGGCGAGGATCACGGGCATCCGATCGTGGATTGCGCCAGCGACGCGGTTCGGCGCGGAGTCACAGGTCAGCAGCGTCACGCTCTGCACCCAGCCGCCATCGATCTTGGCTGGCGTCCACAGCGCGGCGAACGCGAACGGCACACCGCCGTCAACTTGGAAGAAGAACGGCTGGCGGGGTTGGCTGCGATGCTCCGGTTTGAGCCACTCGAAGTAGCCATCGGCGATCTGTAGTGCGCGCCGCGAGGCGTTGGGGATCAGCTTGCGGTACGCGGCCTTGACGGCGACCGTCTCCATCCGGGCGTTGATCATCTTGGCGGCGCCTTTCAGGTCGCTCGCCCACGGCGGTATCAGCCCCCAGCGCAGCAGCCGCGCCTCGGGCTCTCCCTTGGGGACGACGATCGCGAGCACCTCTTCGGTGGGCGCGATGTTGAAGCGGTGGGTGCCAACGTCGCTCGAGATCGGAACCTTGAAGCGGTCGTTCAGCTCTTCAGGGCCTGCCGTGTTGGTGTAGCGCCCGCACATGCCCCGAGCATATGCGGGGCCGCGGTCATGGCAGGCTGCTGTGACATCGGTATGCGAACATGTGTTCGCATGTCTAGGCCATACCGTCCAGCGCGTGAGCTCGAAGCCCATCTCGACCGTGGCGAGCTGGATTTCGCGATCGCGCTGGCCAAGGTCCTCGCGCATGAGCGCGTACAGCCGCTGGAGCTCGACGTCACGCTGCGCTTCCTGCCATTGGTTGCCGCACAGCGTCCGGAGGCGTTCGACGAGTGGACGCTGCGTTGGCTCGAGCGCTGGTGCGCTGAGCTACGCGGGCGGGCGAGCATCGATGACGCGGCCGATCTCGTTGCTGGCTTGGCTGAGATACCGGTCGATCCAGAGCACGCGTTGGAGACAATCGCTGAGATCCGCGCGCGTCATCGCGGCAGGTGAAAACGCTGTGTGAGAGAGGGCCGTCCGGCCCGCGGCTAGGCCGCGAGCCGGACGGGGAACAGCTTGAGCTGATTGATGAAGGGGGATTCGACGTAGCTGGGCGCGGCGGTGAGCGGCTGCATGCTGGGGTAGCGCTTGAGCGTCTCCTCCAGCATGATCCTTAGCTCTAGGCGGGCGAGCGCGGTACCGAGGCAGAAGTGTCGTCCACCGGCGCCAAAGGCCTGGTGCTCGGGGTCGCGACGGACATCGAAGCGGTCGGGGTCCTCATAGCGCGTCTCATCGCGGTTGGAGGAGGCGTACCACAGCACCACCTTCTCCCCTGCACGGATCTTCTGTCCGTGCAGCTCGGTGTCGCAGGTGGCCGTGCGGCGGAAGTGCGCGAACGCGGGGAACATCCGCAGCGACTCCTCGACAGCGGCCGGGACGAGGGACGGATCGTCGAGGAGCAGCTGCAACTGCTCGCGGTCTTCCAGCAGCGCGCGCATCGCTGAGCAGAAGGTTGCCTTGGTGCTGTCGTTACCGGCAGCCATCAGCAGGAAGAACCCCATCACGATCTCGTGTTCCTCGAGCTGCTCGCCATCGACCTCGGCGTGCACCAACACGCTGGTCAGATCATCTGTGGGATGTGCCCGACGCTCTGCGATCAGCCGCGCGCACCGCTCGAAGATTTCAGGAATCTGTTTCTGCAGCGCACCGTCGACGCCGTCTGGGTTCACATCCGGGTCGCCGGCACCGAGCGTCGAGTTCATCAGGTGCGCCCAGATCGCATCGTCCTGCTCGTCGATCCCCATGAAGCTGCCAATCACGCGTGCGACCACCGGCTGGGCGATGTCGCTGACCAGGTCACAACTCTCGCGTCCTTGCAGGCGGTCGAGAACCCTGACGACGATCGCCCGGATGGCATCCTCGTGAGCGGCGATCCGCTTCGGCGTGAAGCCCGCCTGAAACAGCGCCTTCAAACGATCGTGCTTGGGCGGGTCCATTCCGATGAACATCGCTCGTACGAGCTCGATTGGGAAAACCCCCGCGGCGGTAATTCCGTGTGCGGAGGAATACGTCTGCCAGTCGCGGCTGACCGTGTGGATGTCCTCGGCCGTGGTAACCGACCAGAAGCCTGGCTCATCGGGAAAGTCTTCGAAGCTCTCGGTCCAGTGAATCGGACAACCGCCTCGCATCTGTTTGAACAGCCCGTGTGGCGGGCCGTTGAGCCAGTGCTCGCGCGCCGTTAGTTCGACGCGTTCGAGCTCGCTGTCCACGGCTGCCATCAGAAAAATCTCCCGATCACTGTTACAGAACGTTCGTCATGCTACTGGCTGGCCGGCCAGCATGCGTCATGCAGGCTCATCGCGCCCGCAATTTGCGGCCGCTGGCTAATGCTTGTTCTCGACTAGCAGCTCCCCCACGACCAGCCGATCGACCTTGAGCTCGCCGAGCTCGAGCGAGCCGATCGACGCGCGTCGAATGGCAAGCCGGCCGATCGCCAGCGCCCCCACCGCCACTGCACCTCCAGCGAAGGCACCTAGGGCGAGCGCCCCTAACGATCCGGCGCCGACCGCGCCGAGCATCCGACCCGGCTGTGGCCGACGGTCAGCTCGTGCCATGCGACCCCGCAGCACGGAGCGCGCGTCCTGCGAACGTGAGCATGCTTGTGAGGTGCGCTTCAACTGTTTCCAGGTTATGTTCGCCCGGATAGATCGCGCCCTTGGCATCCGCTCCAGCGGCCCGTAGCGCCGCGGCGAACGGCAGGTCCTCATTGGGGTTGGCGATGTGATCCTGTTCGCCGCCATAGATGAACGCGTGCAGGCCAAGCCGCGCGATGACCGGCCGGTCGGCGCGTAGATCGCCTTCGAGCCCATTGAAGAAGCTGAGCCAGCTCTCGACGACACCGAAGCGATAGGGATTGGCAAGCGCGACGTTCATCGCGCCGTAGCCGCCCATCGAATCCCCCATCACGGCGCGGGCACCGCGTTCTGGCACCGTGGGCAGCATCCTGTCGACCAGTTCCTGCACTTCCAGGATGTAGCTTTCATAGTGAAGGCCACCGGCGTTGCGCCAGTTGTTCGATCCTGGCCCGCCTTGGATCATCACGGCGATCACCGGAGGGATCACGTGCCGCGCGATCAGCTGGTCGAGCTGGCTCTGGAGCCCGATCTGCAGGAATGCGCTGTTGGACTGGTCATCGCCGGTCAGCAGATACAGCACCGGGTAGTGAGCGGTCGTGCTGTCATAGCCGGGCGGCAGATAGACGAGGAACGACCCTTCTCCGTGCACCGCCGCTGACGGGTAGCTGGCGGTATTGATCGAGCTTCCGGCAGCGTCTTGGCTGACGGCGGCGAGGGTGGGCAGCGATTGAACGGCGGGAGCGGAGCTGATCGCCGCTGCTTCCTGCTCAGCCGCTGGGCCGCTGTTCGCTCCGGTCAGGCCTGCCAGCGTCGTTTGGCCTCCCTGGGTCAGCAGCAGGCAGACGACGGCGAGCACGCCGAGCAGCACGCCAGTGATGAGCCGGCGCCCTGTGGCGCGCTCCGGCTCCCAGGAAGTCGGCGCCGGCACGGACTCCCGGCGTGGCGGGAACGCGGGAACCCAGGGCGGCGGCAGGAATTCGACCGCCGCCCCGCTCTGTCCGGGCCAGCTCCAGTCGCCCAGACTCTCGAGCCATACCTGTGTGCGCGAAGCTTTCACAACAGCTGACATGCAGCAGATTCAATGAAGCACAGGGCCGAAAACCAACCCCTGCATGAGCGCGCCCATGCTGCAGGCGAGCGTGCAGAGATTCAGCTCGTGCTCCACACCTCCCCCACGCCGGCGAACCCAAGCGCCTGCTTGGTCGCTTCGGTGAGATCGAATTCGCGGCCGGCCACATACGGTCCACGGTCCACCACCGGTACGCGGACGGTGTGCCCGCCATAGCGGAGCGTGACGAGCGTGCCGCAAGGCAGCGTCTTGTTGGCGACGCCCATGGTCGAGCTCGTGAGCTCGCCGCCGCATGCGAGGCTGCCCCCGCCTCCATACCAGGAGGCCTCGGCCAGACGAAAGACGTTCAGCCGGCCGAGCCGGCGGTGGCTGGAAAGCTCAGTGGCGTTGCCGGAGAAGCGCAGGCGCGCCCAGTGGCTGCCGAGCTGGCGTGGCATGTAGTTCAGCCGGAAGCGTCCGTTGGCGCCCGTGCGGGCACGGACTAGGGTCTTCCAGCCGTGGCGCCCGAGCGTTTGCAGCGCGACCGTGTCTCCCGATGCCACCGGGTGGCGATTTGCCAGGAGCGTGCCGGTGACGCTCGCGCGGTGGCCGTCCAGGACGTTGAGCTGGTAGCCGCGCACATGTAGATCAGTGTGCACAGGCGTGACTACGATCGGATCCGTTTCAGCGATACCAACCGGAGCCAGAGGCGCCGCGGACTGCGGCGTCGCAGGGACGTACATAAGAGTGACGAACCTCCTTGTTTGCGCCTACGGGGTTAGCTGTCGGGCTCACGGCCAGCTGGCACGCGAAAGAGACGCGTGTCAACCGGGCGTTACAGCCACATCAGTGGCCGATTCGCCCCATCCGGATCGCTGTCAACGCGATCTGGCAATGGATCCCCCGTTCGCCTCCATCCACGGAGACGACTCGGCTATCGAACAGTCGTTCGTATGTTATCCGGTCTAGGGGGTGCTTGTGTGATGGGGGTCACATATGGGTAGCGACTGTATAAGCGGGTTTCGCGATCGTATTCCGTCGTTTGGCGGGTCTACGTTCCCCGGCTCAATCAATCGAGTTGGCCGGGGCGGCAGCGTGAACTGCCCCCCGGCCGCGTCACCGGGAGGTAACCCCCATGCAAGATGAGCCTATCCCTGAGCGCGATTTCGGCGTTCTGGAACGCGAGACCGTCTATCTGATGACAAGTGCCGAGCAGCCGCCGGTCTGGGCGTTGGCGAACATCGGCCGCGAGCTGGAAATCCACGACCCGCAGGCGATCGTGCGGCCTTTGGTGTGCGCGGGTCTGCTGTACCGCACGGGCAAGGACTTCGTGTTCGCATCGCCCGCCACGTTCAAGTGGGTCGAGCTGGTCGGGCACGTCCTCTGACACATCCTGGGCGCCACGTCGCAGGCTGGACGTGGCGCTTCGGGCGTCCCTGTCGGAGACGCGGAAGCGCGACTTGCCCGCTCGTGCTTGCGGACAGCGGAGCGCGGGTAGTACACGTATAGAGAGCGGCGCAGCTACTTGATGCTCTCGCTATGGTTTGTTTCCAAACATCAACCGATGTCGTGCCCCGTCTTTTTGTGGATGATCCTTGGCAGTCCTCGCGGACAGCCCGCACTTGACCGACATCTGGAACTAGAGGTACGATGACCCCCAACCACGGACAACAGCCGCCGAAGAAACGGGCGGCCACACGCAAGGGGGCGATAGTGGCGAAAACGGACGGCGCGATGCAGCCGGTGGGGAAGCGGCGCACAAAGGCAAAGGCCAAGCCTGAAATCGAGCCGGCCAAGCGCATCACTGGCGTAGGCGCCAAGTCCAAGCCCGTAGTGCTGGCCGCCAGCGAGGTTTCGCTCGCGTCCCTGTCGGTTGGCAACGGCGGCGCGATCATCAAGCTCACCGAGAAGCAAGCGGCTTCCGTCCTGAAGCCGCTCTAGCGTCTCCGGTCATATGCCGACACTCACGGGCGACTTCGTCGCCCGCACTGAGGACGCGACGAAGTGCGCGGACCTCCATAGCTTCAAGTGTGGCCCGGGAACGATCTTTCCAAAGGCCGAAAAGGAAGTAGACAACATCGTCTCGGTCTGTTGTGCGGGCGTCCCTCCCCGGCAGAACACCATCATTCGCGTGACGCGGGAGGAACCACCGGGCGCGATCGTCGGGGTGACCGGTCTTGAGCGCGGTGGCCTCACGATCCAGCATCCCAAGTACACGCCACACGCGTATAAAGACGCCGCCTACGTAGCGGTGATCGGGCTCAGCGAGCACTACCGCGACGACCAAGACTCGTTCCGAACAAAGTACGGCGGCCGTCTCGGGGACTTCCTGCTCCATGACCTTCTGCTCCACGTGAAGAAAACGTGGCGTGGAGGTATGCCGTGGGTTCTCGCCCTCGTTGATCCCGCCAACAACGCTAGTCGTTTGTTGTTTGAGCGGCATGACTTCGAGCTATTCATTGACCTCGGGCCAGGATCGGACGCGCTGTTTCGCCGGCCGAAGAACCTCAAAGTCCCTCCGCTAGATGGCGTGGGTAATCCACGTCTACCAGCTGGGTTCCGGTCCCGGCGACCCGGCCGTTGAGACCGTGGCGATGGCTGTATTTGACGACTTCGATACGGCGCGAGAGGTACTGACCGCGGCAGGATAGTCCTGCCGAAATCCGAAGGCGGAACCAGTCGCGTGGGAGGATTCGCTGCATCTCGCGGTGCTCTACGCGGACATAGTCGAGACACAAGGAGTGCCGAAAGTCGGGTAGCCTGCATGCACGTTGCCGAACAAAGCGTTGGGCTACTACCTGTGGCCACCACGATGGATCGGCGCGCCGCCACCCGGATTGTCTGTGTCTGGCGGGGGTCCCGGGGAAGGCAATCTGCGCGACTCGATCGGTGTGACTGGTGAGGGCGTCCTCCCTGATGGCCTTCGTATCGGAGCGTTCCGCGACGGCATGCTTGCATACGAGTTCGTCCCTCAGCCGGACTTGTCGTTTCGCGACTGGCGCGCTGTGCGCGTACAGATCATCAACGCGCATCTCGCTTGCCTGAAGGCTTCCAAGGCAGAGGATTCATACATGGCCGCCGCGACCGGCGACACGGTCGCCCCCGTCATCTTTGAGAGCGGAGACATCATCAACACCTGGGGGCATCTGGGCGTAATGCTTTTGTCTCTCGCGAGAGCACGCCGAGAGTCACCCACCGAGTTCGGGGATTGGCGGTTTATCCGGACGAGTCCGACCGTCACCGCCAGTGAGCTGATGTGGTCCTATCACCTGCTGAGTCAACTGCTCGGAAGCCCACATCGGAAGGAAACGCTGCTTTACGCAGAGCTTTTGGTGCGTGCTCAAGCCGCCCTGTCGGTCTACGACAATGGGGGCGCCCTCGTCTACGCGTGGACCGCTGCGGAGGGCATGCTGCGGAGCATGTTCGCTCGTTGGATCGATGAATGTGCGGACTCGCAGAATGCTGGAGTTGACGATCAGGGGAACGCGCGAGACTTCCTTGACAGCGCGCGGCGCAGAGGTCTTCTCCAAGGCAAGATGACCAGTTGGCACATGGCTGAGATGCTTTCGCTCGTCGGGCGGTTGCCATATGGCCTATACCGCACAATCCGGACATGTGAGACCGCTCGGAACAAGTGGCTTCACAATCAAGACCTCAACAGTCTCCAGCATGCGCCGAGCGCAATTTCGAGCGCCCAAGAGCTTCTCAATCTCGCAGAGGGCATTGACCTGCGGTCTTGCCCTACAGCAGGCGGCGGAGCGACGCAAGTCCGGCGGGCCGGAGCGTCACGGTGCAAGCGCTGAGCTGCGCAAGCGGATCTAGGATGCGCTGGGAGCAGGCATCAGTCCGACTCGGATCGGTCAGCACACTCGTCTGTCTCGGCAGGAAGCCCGCCAGCAACCTTCTTGACGACGCCGAGGAAGTCCTCGCGCGAGGATATTAGGGACCTCGATATCGCCGTCCTTGGCGGAATGATCTAAGTAGGCTCTGGCTCATGCTCATCGGCCATTTAGATCGAGGGTAGCGCGTGCGCCGTCATCCACTAGCGGGCTGTCGTCATAAGCTCGGCTGGGCGTGGGAGCATCTGTATGCCCTTGAGAGCGAGGTTTACTCCTGGAGCGAAACGACAAGAGAATGCACCACCTGGAGCCAGTTCCATCCCGAGGCGAACATCGTTGCCGTCTACGCTCAAGTCGCAACTCCACCACTCCGCTGGGGCGTCATGGTCGGCAACATCGTGCACAACCTTCGCTCCGCGCTGGATCAACTCGTCTGGCAACTCGTATTCGCTAACGGAGAGACACCACGGGCAGGCATGCGGGGGAACTCGTTCCCCATCTTTCCCAACGAAGTCGATTTCGAGGCCAAGACGCGATACAGCCTCCGCGGCGTCCATCCAACCGACCGGGCAAAGATCAAGCGACTGCAGCCGTACGAACGACCTAACGGGCTTGAGCCCGAGGACAATCCGCTTGTCGGCATTGATTTCCTTTGGAACCAAGACAAGCACCGGGCAATGGAGGTCCTGGCCTTCGGACTGAGCGAGACGGTCGAAGCCTCACTCCGCGCCTACGAGGATGTCGAGCGGTTCGTCGAGATCCGCTTCATTCCTGGGCCGATAGAAAACAACGCAGTAATTGCCTGGGCCGAGGTGGTCCCCTCGGGCCCCTACCCGAAGGTGGCAGCGGAAGGCTTCCTCCCCACGAAGGTAGCGTTCGGCAGCGGCCAGGTCTTGATTCCAAACCTGACCAATATGGTTCAGTCTACGATCAACGTGGTGGACTCCTTCGGCCCAGCGTTCGGGGCAACCGGTTCCGCAATGGGACGTGCTCAACCCCTGGCCCCCCGCTTCCCCGCAGGTCTCGGCGGCCGCAAAGCGCGTGACATAGCGCGCCGCATCTAACCGCGCCGGCCCGCAGTCGATCCTTTGGCCGCTTAGGGGACGTATTTTGTGCGGTTGTTATTTCTGCAGCAGATAACCATATGTGAAGGGGTCCATACTTCGAAAGTCACTGTGAAAGTGCTAAATCGCACAAAGATCCCCCTGGCGCTAAGCTGCACACACAATGAAAGTCTGGTCGAGGGTGCGCGCGTCGCTGCGTATCACCTATGTGCTTCTGTGTATTGGCATCGCTGTCGCGTGGCTATCGAAGCAGCATCCAGCGCCTGCCGTGATCGGACTTGCCTGCGTTTATGCGGCAGTAGCCCTGCTGGCCGGGCCCATCGGTCGCGCTGTGGGCCTACCGGCATACCGACCAGATGAGGCCTACGTTGACACGCTTCATCGCTGGCGCCTCGATCGTCGCGCGGGCCGCTCCCGATGAAATGCGGCTTCAACACAGCTGGAGAGCAACGACGCGTAATGGCCTCACACCCATCATGAGCTGGAAAGGCTTCAAGCGGGGCTGGAGCGAACTGCGCCAGAGCGAGCTCAGCTGGACCGTCGCTAAGAGGAGCATGAACGAACTCACGCACCCGCCCAAGCGCGAGATCACTACTGAGGAACGGACTCAGCGAGCACGACGCAGCGAATTGGGCTTCCCGATGTTTCTCCTTAGCTACTCGAAGCGTGACGAGCCATCGGCGCGCCGCAGAAAACAGGACGAACAGAAAGCCGACCACGACGGATAGAGAGCGGTGCTGCGCCTCACAGCCCCAAAAGCCGCTTGAACTCCGGCAACGCGACGCTGGTGTCGAGATGCCCGCGCTCGGAGCAGTCGGGGCACGGCTTGGTCTGATCGATCACGAAGCCGCCGGCGGTGGGTGTGTCCCAGGCGACGCGCCCAGAGCCCTCGCATCGATCGCACGGCACCTGGATTAGAACCCTGAGCTCGCTCGCGTCCATGGCGTAACTCTGCTCTGGGCGCGGCTAGGTCGCTTTGACGACGACGGCGTCGATGTGCTCCTGCGTGACCTTGCCGTGGGTTGGCACGTCCGGATGGTGGACGTGGCAGAGTTTGTAGTGGCCATGGGTGAAGCGGCCGAGCCGGTGACAGCCGCCCATGTGGCATTCGAGGTGTTTGTATGCGCCAACTACGAACGCGATCAGCGTGATCGTGCTCGCGATTTCGACCCAGCTGTCCGTCACAACCTGAGGCTGGCTCCAGAACGACAGTGCAAGGATCATGTGATCTCCACGACGCGTCGGCTCGCGCTCTCTGTCCCCTCAGGCATCGAGCGCGAGAGTAGCGTGCCCTCCAGCGGAAAAACTGACCCCTACCCCTAGGAGCTCGCCACATGTCGCTGGACGCAACGAAGATCGGGCAGGTCGTGGCAGAACAGATGGAGGCACTGGAAGCGCGGTTTGGCGACGACTGTCAGATCGGCGATGTCTGCACGATTGTCGAGGTGCTCGGGCCGCACGGCTCCTCAGTGGCGGTGCGCCCCGGCGCCGATGTGCGTCCCCATGGCTTGATCGGCCTGCTGCGGATGGCGGAGCGGGTGGCGCTCTCCGAGGTTCACGGCGAGCATCACGACGAGGACTGAGACCCGTCTGCGGGTTGCGCAAGCGGACATGTTTTGCGCTGGTCGTTGACGCGGGGCCTCACAACCGCGACAATCGCTCCCGTGGCCAACCCCGACCGTCTGACAGCACTGGACTCGACGTTTCTACATCTCGAGGACCACTCGGACGCGCACATGCACGTTGCCATGGTGATGGTCTATGAGGGCAAGGCGCCAACGCTGCAGGAACTGATCGACCATGTGCAGAGCCGTCTGACGCTGGTGCCGCGCTACCGCCAGCGTCTGGCTTACGTTCCCCTCGGGCAGGGGCGTCCCGTGTGGGCTGATGACCCGCACTTCAACCCCTACTACCACATCCGTCATACCGCCCTGCCGCAGCCAGCGGACGATGTTGCGCTCAAGCGCCTTGCGGGTCGGCTGTTCTCACAGCGCCTGGATCGCTCCAAGCCGCTGTGGGAGATGTGGCTGGTGCAGAACATGTCCGGTGGACGTTTCGCGCTGATCGCGAAGACCCATCACGCGCTCGTCGATGGCGTCTCTGGCGTGGACATCACGACTGTCCTGTTCGATACCGCGCGCGAACCAGCCCCAACTACTCCCGCGCCGCCGTGGAGCGCGAAGCCGCTTCCGGGCCCTGCGAAGCTGCTCGGCGAGGCGCTGATCGAACGCTCGACCGTTCCCGCGGAGATGGTCCGTGGCGCCCGCGCGCTATTGCGTAGGCCGCGGCGGGCTGCCACGCAGCTGAAGGATGGGCTGGCCAGCATCGGAGCGACGACGCTGGCGGGAATCAACGCCCCCGCGCCGCCGAGCCCGTTCAACGTGAACATCGGGCCGCACCGGCGCTACACCTTCCTGGACGCTGAGCTGGCGCGCTTCAAGGCGATCAAGGACTCGCTGGGTGGCACGCTCAACGATGTCGTGCTGGCGTCGGTTTGTCTTGCCCTGGGCCGGTACCTGCGTGATCACGGCCATGACACCGACGGTCTCGTGTTGAAGGCGATGGTGCCCGTATCGGTGCGCACCAAGGCCCAGCGCGGCACGCTTGGCAACCAGGTCACGGCGATGTGGGCGCCGCTCCCAGTGGGCGTTGAGAACCCCGCCGAGTGTTTGAACAAGATCACTGCCGCCATGGAAGACCTGAAGAAATCCGGTCAGGCGGTGGGCGCGCAGGTCCTGACGAACCTCGCTGGCTTCGCGCCGCCGACGATCCTCAGCCAGGCGGCGCGTCTGCAGGCACGCCAGCCGTTCTTCAACCTCGTCATCACCAACGTGCCAGGGCCGCAGTTCCCGCTGTATCTGCTTGGTCGGCGCCTGGAGGTGCTCTATCCGGTTGTCCCACTGGCACAGCGCCAGGCGCTGGGGATTGCGGTGATGAGCTACGACGGTCACCTTGGGTTTGGGCTGCTGGGCGATTACGACGCGCTGCCCGATCTGGAAAAGCTGAAGCTCGACCTGGAGTGGGGCGTCGCTGAGCTCTCGCGCGCCGCCGGGGTGCGCATGCCGGGCGCACGCTCCACGCGCAAGTCCAAGGCACCGTCCGCGAATGGCACCCGTGCTTCGGCGAAACGCGCTTCTAGCGCTCGCAGCGCGGCGAAGAAGCCCGCAAGCTAGGGCTCGAGCTCACCGTATTACCTTGGTCCCGAGCTTTCCGCAGATGACGCATTTGCGCTCGAGCACGAAGGTTTTGGGGTTGCCTTTGCCCCAGGCTCGCTCCCACTCCGTCCACTTGTGCTTGTGCCAGAAGCGGAGTTTTCTCATGGCGAGGAGTTGGCCGAGGACATTGGCTAAGTATCCCCGCTAACGCCCTGCGCTTGCCTCTCCCCTGCCCGCTCGCGGCTACGATCCCCTCAGTGTCAACCATGCTCCGACCGAGCGCACCTCAAGCCCCGGCCGGGATCTAGCGGGTTATGCGCCTGGCTCTCTGCCAGCTGAATGCCACCGTCGGCGACATCGCTGGCAACGCTGAACGCATTCACGAGGGCTTGCGCTCGGCCGAGCAGGCCGGCGCAGAGCTGGTCTTGTTCCCTGAGCTCGCTCTGACTGGCTACCCGCCCGAGGACCTGTTGCTCAAGGAGCACTTCCTGGCGGACGCCGCTTCCGCTTTGCGTGAGCTCGCTGCTGAGACGCATGGAGTGATCGCGGTGGTGGGCTTTCCGGAGCGAGCCGAGGATGTGTACAACGCTGCCGCTGTGCTTGCACACGGGTCGGTGCACGCGATCTACCGCAAGGTCTATCTGCCTAACTACGGCGTGTTCGATGAGCAGCGCTATTTCCAGGCGGGCGCGGCTGGCGCGGTGATCGATATCGACTCCCAGCGCGTTGGCTTGACCGTCTGCGAGGACATCTGGGAGCCCGGTCCTCCCGCCAGCGACGAGGCGCTCGCTGGCGCCACCTTGATCCTGAATATCTCCGCCTCCCCCTACCACGCCAGCAAGGGCTCCCAGCGCGAGCGCATGTTCGCGCAGCGCGCGCGTGACAACCTCGCCTGCGTGGCTTTCTGTGGCCTCGTTGGCGGCCAGGACGAGCTCGTGTTCGACGGGCATTCTTGTGTGATCGACCACACCGGCAAGACGATTGCTCGCGCTGCGCAGTTCCACGAGGAGCTGCTCGTGTGCGATGTCGACTTGCGGGCCGCCGCCGCGGCGCGCCTGCGCGACCCCAGCCAGCGTCCTGCTGCGCGGCGCTCGGAGCGCCAGGTCGCGGTGCTGCCGGCGCTCTCGATCCCCGCGGATGCCCGGCGGGCTCCTGCTCTTGCTCCTGCCAGCGTGCTCGCTGAGCCGCTGGAGCCGGTGGAGGCGGAGATCTATGGCGCCTTGACGCTGGGGTTGCGTGACTATGTACGCAAGAACGGCTTCCAGCACGTCGTGCTGGGTCTCTCCGGTGGCATCGACTCCGCGCTGGTCGCCTGTCTGGCAGCGGACGCGCTCGGGCCAGCCAGTGTCAGCGCCGCCGTGATGCCGTCGCCCTACTCCTCCTCCTCGACCCAGGACGATGCTCGCAACTTGGCCATAACACTCGGGCTGCGCGATCACGAGCTCGCGATCGCGCCGGTCATGGATGCCTACGAGCAGGCGCTGCGAGGGGAGTTTGCGGGGCGTGAGCCCGACCTGACTGAGGAGAACCTGCAGGCGCGTATACGCGGCAACCTGCTGATGGCGCTGTCCAACAAGTTTGGCTGGCTTGTGCTGACGACCGGCAACAAGTCGGAGATGTCGGTTGGCTACAGCACCCTGTATGGCGATCTGGCTGGTGGCTTCGCTGTCATCAAGGATGTGCCAAAGACGCTTGTCTACCGTCTGTGCGCCTGGCGCAACTCGCCTGGCGCAGCTAGCGCGCTTGCGCTGATCACTCCCGGCGCGGACAGCGTTCTGGCGCCGATTCCCGCCTCGATCATCGAGCGGGCTCCCTCGGCGGAGCTCCGCCACGACCAGCGCGACGATGACTCGCTGCCCGCATATGAGCTGCTCGACCGCATCCTGGAGGGCTATGTCGAGCTCGATCGCAGTCGCGAGCAACTGGTCGCGGCGGGCCTGCCGGCAGCCGAGGTCGAGCGCACGATCCGCCTGGTGGATCTAGCCGAGTACAAGCGCCGCCAGGCGCCTCCTGGCATCAAGATCACCCCGCGCGCGTTTGGGCGCGATCGGCGCATGCCGATCACCAATCGCTACCGGGGCTAGCACGTTGCCGCGTCAGCCTGGCGTTTACTGTGCGGGCGTGCGTCGTCTCGCTGCCCTATCGCTCGCTGTCGTGTCGGCGCTCACGTTGTGTGCGTGCGGCAACACCTTGCAGGACCAGCCGATCCCGCACAACCTGCTCGAGGATCTGATTCTGGCGCCGTTTCCCGTGTACTGGCTGGGTGGCTCCTTCCAGCGGATGGCCGTCAGCGAAACCACCCATGACCCCAGCGATGCCTACAGCATCCAGTACGGCGACTGCTCACAGGGCGGCCAGGGCACCTGCGCGCCGCCGCTGCGCGTTGTCAGCTCACCGGATAACAGTTTCCTGCCTGGTGGTTCCACGCCCACCCGTAAGGTCCGCATCAGGGGGGTGCAGGCGCTGCTCTCACAGGGCGGTAGAACGATCGTGATCGCCACTGGCAGCGTCGTGGTGGACATCTATGCGGCCAACGCGCGCACTGCTTTGGCTGCCGCCCTGACCGTCGTACCGATCAACGCTGTAGGCGCGCCCGAAGCGCCGCTACCGGCGGCGCTGGCGAACACGGGCTTCGGCGAAACGCCGCTGCCGACGCAGCTGCCACGTCCGTTGCACCCGCTGGGCTAGCGCTGCGCGCGGGGGCGCACCGCGATCGTCATCCGCGTGACTGCGCATGTTCGCCCAGCGTCGTCGCTGAAGCGCACGTCCCATACCCATGTGGTGCGGCCCCGATGCACGCGCGTGGCGAGCGCGTGCACGACTCCCTCTGTGACGGGGCGTAGGAAGCTCGTGTTGTTGGACAGCCCCATCGCCATCTCGCCCCGCTCGCGCACTGCGATGGCGGTGGCGATGGAGGCCATCGACTCGGCCATCGAGGCGTACACGCCGCCGTGTACGAGCCCGACTGCCTGCTTGAGCTCCTCGCGCACGGTCACCTGCGCGCGCACCTCCGTGTCCGAGCGCGACAGGAACTGCAGGCCGTAGAGGCGATCGAACCCGTGCACCGCCTCGTTGATCTGCTCAGCGGCCGGTGTGTCCATGCGGGCGCCACGATAGCCTACGGTCGTTCGCACGGGTCCTGCAAGGATCTCCACCTGCGGTGGCGGACGTTCACAGACCATGAGCAGATTGGACGAGCTTCCTCCCGACCAGCGCGCGGCGCTTTCATTGCTGCTGCGCCAGCACAAGAGCTATGCGGAGGTGGCTGCGCTGCTTGGCATCGCTGAGCGTGCTGTGCACGATCGTGCGCATGCTGCGATTGCGGTGCTCGCTCCGCGTCAGGCGCGTGAGCTGACACCCGAGCGCCGCGAGGAGGTTGGCGACTACCTGCTGGGCCAGCAGCCGGGCGTTGCCGAGCGTCTGCGGACCCGCACCTATCTGGGCGGCTCTGAGCCTGCGCGTGCGTGGGCCAAGGAGATCGCCGCGCAGCTGCACCCGTTCGCTGGGGCGAGCCTGCCGGAGATCCCCGCTGGGGCGCCTGAGCCCCAGCGCCTGCAGGATCTCACTGCATCAGCTGCATCGCCCGCACCGGCGCCGGGGGCTGCGCCTGCACCGCCGCGTGCGCGCTCAGCGCAGAGCTCGCGACTCGGCGGCGCGGTGCTGCTTGTGGCGATTGTGGCGGCCGTGGTCGTAGCGGTCGTTCTGCTCAGTGGCGGTGGCAGCTCGAAAGCCAAGAAGTCGAGCACTACTGCTGGCACCGCGTCAACCAAGACCGGTCCTGCTGTTGAGAACCAGATCACGCTCAAACCTGCCCAGGCGAAAAGCGGCAGCGTCGGCGTGGTTGACATCCTCGCCGAAAAAGGCAAAACAGCGTTCTTCATCGAAGCCCAGCACATCCCGGCATCCAAGGGCTTCTACTACGCGATTTGGCTGTACAACTCGCATACCAGCGCGCTTCCGCTGAGCAAGAGCCCCGCGGTCGGCTCCACCCATCGCCTAGCCGGTGGCTCGCTGCTACCGAGCACCGCCGCCGACTACCACGAAATCCTGCTCACGCGAGAGACCAATCCCCACCCCAAGCACCCGGGGCGTGTGATCCTGCGTGGCCCGTTCAGTCTGACTGGCTGACCGGCAACAGCTTCCCAGGGTTCATGATTCCGACGGGGTCGAGCTCTGCCTTCAGCGCGCGCAGCGCCCCCAGCCCCCCGGCTCCCACCTCGCGCGGCATCCATGCTGCGTGATCGCGCCCGATGGCGTGATGGTGGGTGATCGTGCCGCCGCCTGCCAGGATCGCCTCGCTGGCGGCTTGCTTGAGCGCTTGCCACTGGCCGAGCTCATCGCCCTCGCGCTGACGAGCGATCACGGTGAAGTACAGCGATGCGCCGGTCTCATAGACGTGGGAGATGTGGCACATCACGAGCGCTGGCGTCCCGTATGCGCCCAGCGCCTGCGTCAGCGCCGCTGCCACATCGCGGTGTAGCGCGTGCAGCGTCGACCATTGCGTGGCTGTCTCCAGCGTCTCCACCATCACGCCGTGTGTGAGTAGCTCATCGCGCAGATAGGGGCCCGAGAAGCGCCCGTTCAGCCACGCCTGACCGGGCGAGCGTCCGACCGTCAGCCCGCCGCAGCGGCGCACCAGCTCGAGTGCGCGCCGGCGCCTGCAGGAGAGCTCATCGGTGGAGCCCTCGAAGCCGAGGATCGCAAGGCAGCCGTTGCTGTAGCCGCGTAGGTCGAGGTAGGCACGCCCGAGCCGCCCTTTGACGCCGCCAGAGCCGGCCAGCGCAAGCGACATGCGCGTCTCCTGCTCGTCTGACATACGGGCCACATCTGGCAGCGCATGCTCGCGCGCTAGCGTTCGCAGTGCCTCTCGCCCGGCGTTGAAATCCTCGAAGAAGACGCCTTCATACACACGCTCCTGTGGGGCCGGGCGCACCCGCAGCGCGAGCTCACTGATCACGCCGAGTGTCCCCTCGGAGCCGATCAACAGCTGACGCAGCCCCGGTCCGGCGGCGCTGGCGGGCAGCGCTGGCAGTGCGATCTCAGCGGCCGGTGCGGCCAGGCGCAGGCCGAGCACCATCTTCTCGATCGCGCCGTAGCCGGTGGATGCCTGCCCGGCGGAGCGCGTAGCGGCACAGCCGCCCAGCGAGACGTACTCGTAGGATTGGGGGAAGTGGCCGAGGGTGAGCCCCCGCGCAGCGAGCTGGCGCTCGAGCGCGGGCGCGCGAATGCCCGCCTGCACGGTGACGGTCGCGGACTCCTCGTCGAGGCCGAGGATGGCTGTCATACGGCTCATGTCGAGCGCCAGCACGCCGCTGTGCTTGCCGCGCAGCGGCGCAACGCCACCGACGACGCTTGTGCCGCCGCCAAACGGGACGACCGCCAGCGACTCCTCTGTGCACAGCTTCAGCAACGCCTGTAGTTGCTCGTGGCTGGCGGGATAGACGACCGCGTCGGGTGCCCCTTCGGGCTCTCCTGCGCGCAGGCGCACAAGGTCGGGGTAGCCCTTGCCAGCCGCATGCAGCACCCGCTCAGCGTGTCCGTCACGGACGTTGTGTGCATCGACGATCTCCGCTAGCCGTGTGAGCGTCGCTGGCGCCAGCGCGGTGGCCGCTAGGCGCACCTGGCCAAGCGCCACCGGAGGCCGTGGCTGCTCGCCCAATCCGACGCTATGGCGCAGGAAGTCGAGCGCGTGCGTGGGCAGCGCGGGCGGATGCTCCGGGTCTCCCCAGCCCCACCAGCGCATCGTGGGAACGTCCGCTGGCTCAGCCACTGATCTGCTCGAGACCGTCGAGCGCCTCGTCGAGCGTGCGCTCTGCCGCGCGGCGCACCATCCGCCCGCCCATGCGTGGAGAGAGGCCTGCAAGCACGCCGCGGCCGGGCGTGGGACCTGCGAGCGTCTGGCGCAACTCGAGCGTGACGGCGGTTGCGTCGGCTACTGACGCGAGGCTTATGTCGGTCTCAGCGGCGCTGAGCACGCTCGCGAACGGTGTGCCCTTGACGCGCTGGGCCCATGTGAGCAGACGCTTGGCCTCGTCTTTGTGCACCACGTCGAAATCCGCACGCACGATCTTGCCCTTGCGGGTTTTCATGACCTCCGTGAAGGCGTCGTCGTGGACATCCTCGACGCGTGTCACGCGCGGCCACCAGCGCGGCAGGTGCTGGGGATCGCACACGAGCTCCCACAGCTGCTCGACGGGTGCGGCGATCGTGCGGGTGCGGCGCGCTGTGGGCACGCGGCGAAGCTTAGGACTCGTAGCTGAGCAGAGCGTGGACCTCGCGGCCGCCGAGCCGCTTGCGTCCGTCCAGGAAGGCGAGCTCGATCAGAAAGCCACAGCCGACGACCTCGCCGCCGAGCTGCTCGACCAGCTCGCAAAGCGCTGCTGCGGTACCGCCGGTGGCGAGCAGATCGTCATGCACCAGTACCCGCTTGCCGCTGGCCACGGCATCGGTGTGCAGCTCGAGCTGGCTGGCGCCGTACTCCAGCAGGTACTCCGCGCTGACGGTGTCATAGGGCAGCTTGCCGGGCTTGCGCGCGAGCGCGAAGCCGGCGCCCAGCTCAATGGCCAGGGCAGGCCCTAGTAGGAAGCCGCGCGCCTCGGCGGCGACCACACAGTCGACCTGCATTGGCCGCGCGTAGGCTGCCAGGCGCGCGACCGCGTCAGCCAGCGCCGCAGCGTCGGCCATCAGCGGCGTTACGTCCTTGAAGTTGATCCCGGGCTTGGGGAAGTCGGGTATGTCGCGTATCAGCGAGCGCAGGTCGACGGTTCGCCCGCCCGGCATCGATTACCTGACGATCTTGCGTAGATCGCGCACGAGCAGGAGATGCTTGAGGTGCGTGGCTACGGCAGCGAGGTTCTCGAGCGCTTCGACGGCCTCCTTGCGCCGCTCTGGGTTGCGCGAGCGTAGTGCGGGCGCGAGGATCTGCTGGAGCAGGTTGGCCTCGCGGTCAGCTGAGGAGCGAAACACGCGCAGGTTGCGACCGCCCACGCCGTAGCGGGCGAGCTCGGCGACAGCGCCGATGATCTCGCGCTCGGTCTCGTCGAAGTAGCGAACGCCGCCACGCATCTCGCCCTTGACCACCCCAAACTCTTCGAGCTCACGCACGAGCTTGGCCTCGGCCTTGGTCTCCTCGAGCACGTCATCCAGCGAGTACAGCGCACCGCTGGCCTGGCCGACGCTGACGGTCGGCCGCCAGCCACGCGCGCCCTCGCGCCCGACGCGACCGGGTGCTGGCGGCATGTCTGGTCCCGCCCCCCCCGCCCCCGCGCGACCAGCGGCGAGCTCCTGGCGAATTACACGCAGTGGCAGGAACTCGTCGCGCTGCATGCGCAGGATCGTGCGTAGGCGCGCCACATCCCCCTGGGTGTAGAGGCGGTAGCCGCCGGGCGTGCGGCGCGGCGTCAGCAGCTTTTGATCCTCGAGGTAGCGGATCTTGGAGATGGAGATGTCGGGGAACTCCTGTGCGAGTGCCTTGCACACGGCGCCGATTGTCAGCGACTTCTGGCGCTTGCCGAGCTCCACGCGCCCGGCGTGTTCCTGCTCGGCCATTTCAAGGTCGATCTGCTCTACCTCCGCGGGTGTCACGGGTGCTGTCATCAGCGTGCGTGGAACGTGAGCTTGTACTTGCCGACCTGCACCTCATCGCCCTCCTCCAGGCGGTGAGAGTCGATCCGCGAGCGGTTGACGTAGGTGCCGTTGAGCGAGCCGCAGTCGTCCAGGTACCAGTCCTCGCTGCGGCGAATCAGTAGCGCGTGGTCGCGCGAGACGGTGATGTCGTCTAGGAATACCTCGCTGTCGGGGCGGCGCCCGATGCTCATGCGCTCGCCCTCCACTGCGAAGCTCTCACCGACGCGTCCGCCGCCTGCGCGGATGATGAGCGCTGGCCCGTTCGCGGTGACCTGCCCCAGCTCGACTGGCACGAGCTCGCCGGCCTCATCGATGCGGTAGGTGGCGGTGATCGGATCCCCTCCCGCGCCGGCGCCTGGGCCTGCGCTCTCATCGCGTGCCAGCAGCGATCCGCAGCGCTGGCAGTAGTTGGCTCCCTCGCCGTTGACAAAGCCGCACTCGGTGCAGTGCAGGGCCATGGCCGTCTACTGCTGACGGTTGGCCAGGATGTCGGTGAGGCGCTGAACGTCATCGCCGGTGATCGAGATGTCGCCGTCCTCGTGCTTATGACGCAGACGGTTGACTAGCTCGGCACGGAGAATGTCGATCTTGCCGTGCAAGATGCGCCGCTTGTAGGAGATCTCGGTCTCCTCCTCGGCCAGCTGGGCGATTACGTCTTTGAGTTCGACGTCCGTCAGCGAGCCAAGATCGGGGAACGTCTCGTCCATCGTGAGCACTTCTCCTCTCGCGGCGTTCAGCGCGGGTCGTAAACACGCCGGCATTCGCCGGCCAGGAGCGGAGTATAGCCCAAAAGGTCAAGCTGAGCTTGAGACTATGGATCGGTACGCTCGCGCAGCTGAGCGAGGCCCGAGCGGACGTAGAGAACGGTGGCGATGAGCGCGAGCGCGAGGCCTATGTAGAGCAGCGCTTCAGCGAACCCATGCAGGCTGACCATGGCGAAGAAGAACGATCCCATCACTGGCGCCACCGCGATTCGACCGGGCCAGTTGATGCGTAGCTCGACGCCGCGGGAGAGGCCGTAGCGTCCAATGATCAGCATCGCCAGCTCGCGCGCCGCCAGCACCGCGAGCGCCCAGCGCGGCAGCAGCTGGAAGTGCCAGGTGACGAGGACTCCGGAGATCACCAACAGCCGGTCGGTAATGGGGTCCATGAGCGCCCCGAGGCGGCTGTACTGGCCACTAACGCGGGCGGCGATGCCGTCAGCGTAGTCCCCCCAGCCGATTACGCCGAACAGCGTGGCAACGAGCGCGCCGGTGCCGTGGCGGCTCGATAGCGCGACGATCAAGAAGACTGGGATCAGCGCCAGGCGCGTGAACCCGATCGCGTTGGGGAGCGTCCACGGACGCAGCGGCTGACCGGCCTGGGTCTGTGGTGGTGGTGGCCCGGAGCGGTCGAGTCCGAATAGCCGCCTCACCGTTAGGCGCGGCGGCGCGCTCTCTAGGGGAGGCTCTGCCACAGCTCGTCCACCGCCCGCAGGAGCTGCTCGGGCTCGTCTGTCAGCGCCAGGCCGGGGGCCTGCTGGCGCCCGCGGCGCAGCTGTACCTCGATCTCGCCTGACTCAAGCGAGCGCCGTCCGACGGTCAGTCGCAGCGGGCAGCCGAGCAGCTCGGCGTCGGCGAACTTCTCACCCGGGCCGAGGTCGCGCTCGTCGTAGAGGACCTCCACCCCACCGGCGCTGAGCGTCGCATACAGCTCGTCGGCTGCGTCGCGCTCGGGCGTGCCGGGCTTGCCCAGCGCGACCAGGTGCACGGCGAATGGCGCTAGCGCCTTGGGCCAGGAGATGCCGTGTTCGTCGGCGAACTGCTCGACGGCAGCTGCGACGATGCGCGCGGGGCCGATGCCGTAGGAGGCCATCCACACGGGTAGCTCGGATCCGCTCTCATCGAGGAAGCGCGCGCCGAGTGGCTCGGAGTAACGGGTGCCTAGCTTGAAGATGTTTCCGATCTCGATCGCCGGCTCGAGCGTCAGCGGCTCACCCCCGCGTCGATACTCCTGGCCGAGCTTCTCCACGTCGGGGCTGCGCAGGGCGACCTCCACGTTCGCCGCATAGCCTGCTCCCAGAAGGATCTCGTCCTCCCCTGCGGCGCACGGCGCCATGTACTCGTGGGCGCCGACGCCGCCCATCATCCCCACGTCGCCCTCCACGCGGTAGAAGCGCAGGCCGGTGCGGGCCATGATGCGGTCGTAGGCGCCGACGTGCAGCGCGTAGTTCTGCTCCATCCCGGCCTGGTCGCGGTCGAAGCTGTAGGAGTCCTTCATCACGAACTCGCGCGTGCGCAGCACGCCGGCGCGCGGTCGCGGCTCGTCGCGCTCCTTGACCTGGAAGTGGTAGACGATCAGCGGTAGATCGCGGTAGGAGCGCACGATCTGGGCGATGTGGAAGGTGACTGCCTCCTCGTGGGTCATCGCCAGCACGAGCTCTGAGCCCTTGCGGTCGGTCAGCTTGAACAGCTCGTCGATCTCGATCCGCCCTGTCTTGCGCCAGGGGTCGGCGGGCTGCAGCACTGGCATCAGCATCTCCTGCGCGCCGATCGCGTCCATCTCGGCGCGGATGATTCCCACCACGCGCTGGTGCACGCGCCAGCCGGCGGGCAGCCATGTCCACATGCCGGCGCCCATCTGGCGGATCAGCCCAGCCCGGACCATCAGCTTGTGCGAGATCGCCTCCGCGTCGGCTGGCGGCTGCTTCTCGGTGGGTAGCAGGTACTCGGAGAGGCGGGTCATCGGTTACTAGCTGGCGGGCGCACGAGGGCACGAGCGTATACGGCCCTGTGGCGGCGCGTCGTCGGCAGCTGACGCAGCCTTTGATAGAACAGCGATGACCGAACGAACTTCGACGCATACCCCGAAAAGGAGGCCCCGATATGGCCTATTCCGTTCCGCCGCTCCCCTACGCCTACGACGCGCTCGAGCCGCACATCGACAAGGCGACGATGGAGTTTCACCATGACAAGCACCACCAGGCTTATGTGGACAAGGTCAACGCGGCGCTGGAGGGCACGCCGTTGGCGGACACGCCGATCGAGGATGTGCTCAAGGACCTCAGCCAGGTGCCTGAGGGCAAGCGGCGAGTCGTCAAAAACAACGGTGGCGGCCACTACAACCACAGCTTGTTCTGGGAGAGCATGAGCCCGGACGGTGGTGGTGAGCCCAGCGGCGCGCTGGCGGATGCGATCGCCTCGACGTTCGGCTCGTTCTCGGACTTCCAGGCGAAGGTCAAGGAAACTGGCGTCAACCAGTTCGGCTCGGGCTGGTCATGGCTGGTGCACGACGGCGCGGGCCTGGCGGTTGTTGGCAGCGCCAACCAGGACAACCCGATCTCCGACGGCAAGACGCCGCTGCTTGGCGTGGACGTGTGGGAGCACGCCTACTACCTGAAGTACCAGAACCGCCGCCCGGACTACCTGGACGCGTGGTGGAACGTCGTTGAATGGAGCAAGGTCGCCGAGCGCTTCGACGCGGCTTCCTAGAGGATCGATTTAGAGTCGCGCTTCGCGCGGGAGGCGTTCGTAGTGAACGTGACCTCGCGCGAGGCGTTTGCGGCCCAGGGCTGAGCCACGCCGCCGGCGCCCCCGATAACGGCCCGGCGCTAGGCCCGGTTGAAGCGACGCCCCGCAACTGGGGAGACGGCCTCGTCGAGCACCACCGCGGGCTCGCTTGGGCCGGCTGTGGCTCCGGCGGGCTCGACCGGGCCGTCGCCGACAAGCATCGACTCGAGCACGGCGCCGGCGCTGGCGTCCTCCTGCGCGGCGGCGGCTTCCAGCGCGGCGATGCGCTCGGGGGTCATTGCGGTGGCGTCCTCGTTGGCGGCCAGCCAGGCGCGCGCGTCGGCGGCGGCGGCCTCGTCGCGATGGATGGTCTTGCCGGCGGCGTAGTAGCGGTCGATCTCCTTGAACAGCTCATCGACGAGCTGCTCGGTGGGCACCTTCTTCAGCGGCTCGCCCTTGGAGTAGATCATGCCCATGTCTTTGGCGCCGGTGATGCCGAAGTCGGCGTGGCGGGCCTCGCCGATGCCGTTCACAGCGCATCCGAGCACGGAGACCTCGATTGGGTCCTCGTAGGCTTCCAGGCGCTGCTCGACCTCGGCGACGACGCTGTCCATGTCGAACTGCAGGCGCCCGCAGGTTGGGCAGGCGATCAGGTCGGGGCCGCGCTCGCGCAGCTTCAGCGCCTTGAGGATCTCCCAGGCGACCTTGACCTCTTCCTCGGCGTGGAAGGTGGACAGCGAGATCCTGATTGTGTCTCCGATCCCGTCTGCCAGCAGCGTGCCCAGGCCGACGGCGGACTTCAGCGAGCCAGACCACTTGGTACCGGCCTCGGTGACCCCCAGGTGCAGCGGGTAGGGAATCTTCTCGGCGAGCATGCGGTTGGAGGCGATCGTGTTGGGCACCGACGTGGACTTCATGGAGACCTTGAAGTTCTCGAAGTCGAGGCTCTCCATCAGCTGTACGGTCTCGATGGCGGCGGTGACGAGCGCCTCGACAGGGTTGTCGTACTCGAGCTGGCGCAGGTGCTTGGGCAGCGAGCCGGAGTTGACGCCTACGCGCAGCGGCGTGCCGTGCTGCTTGGCCAGTGCGATCACCTCGGCGACCTTCTCGGGGCCGCCGATGTTGCCTGGGTTCAGGCGCACGCAGTGAGCGCCGGCTTCGATCGCCTTCAGCGCGAGCGTGTGGTTGAAGTGGATGTCAGCGATCACTGGGATTGGGGACTGCGCGACGATCGTCTTGAGCGCCTCGGCATCCTGCTCGCGTGGCACGGCCACGCGCACGATGTCCGCGCCGGCCTCAGCGACCGTGCGGATCTGATCCATCGTGGCCGCCAGGTTGGCGGTCTCGGTCTTGGTCATCGTCTGCACGGCAACAGGCGCGCCGCCGCCGATCGCTACTGCGCCGACGTGGATCTGTCGCTTGGAGGCCATGGTGTGATTCTACGATGCCCAGCGTCGGCGCCACGCGTGCCGGCACATGTGTCAGCCGCCGAGCCGGCCGATGTCGTTGCCCACGCCATTGATGACGAGGAACAGCAGCAACACGATGCCAACTGAGCTGTAGCGGTACATCGCGATCAGCGAGATCCGCCTGCCGCGCAGCTTCTCGGCCACAGACCACAGCACATGCCCGCCGTCGAGCGGCAGGAACGGGAACAGGTTTATGACGGCGAGGATCAGCGAGAGGAAGCCGAGGAACACGAGCGCGACGCCTGCGCCGGCGACGACTGTTTCGTGTGCGTCCTGGGTGATCCCGACGATGCTGGAGAGCTGCTTGCGGGCTTTCGAGCTGGTCAGGGCGTGGACGAAGCCGGTGAGCGTCTGCGTGGTCGTATGCCACATCTCGCTGCCTGCGGCACCGGCTGCTGAGAGGACCCCGAACGATTTTGCTGCTGCGCCGAAGTCGAAGCCGACGAGCATCCGTCCGACCTTGGCGCTGTAGCGCGGGTACACCGTGAGCGTCAGATCGCGCCCAGCGCGCAGCACGCTCAGGTGTACTGGCGTGCGGGCGCGACAGCCGTTGACGAGCTTGCCAGCGCAGCGGTGCGCGCCGATCCCGGCAACAGCGGAGTCGACTGTGACCCGGCGTCCGTCGACCGCGAGGATGCGATCGCCCGGGCGCAGCACGCCATCGGCAGGCGCGCCGCGCTCGATTTCGTGCACCGATGTCGTTGTGACGAGCGTCTGCACGGACGGGTCGAGGTTGCCCAGCGCGATAGCGCCGTTGAGGTTGCCTGTGAACAGCACCGCCCAGAACAGCACGAACGCGATCACGATGTTCACCCCTGGCCCTGCCAGGATCACGACGATTCGCTTCCATGGCGCCTGCGAGTAGTAGGCGCGCCTGGCGACCTCGGGCTCGAGTCCCGCGACCTCTTCGGGGCTCATGCCGGTGATCTTCACGTAGCCGCCGGCGGGGATCGCGCCGATCGCGTACTCGGTCTCGCCGCGGCGCACACGAAACAACGTCGGCGGGAAGAACAGGGAGAAACGCTCCACGCGCATGCCAACGGCCTTGGCGACGGTGAAGTGCCCGAGCTCGTGCAGCACGATCAGCAGCACGATGCCGAGGATGGTCAGTACCCAGCTCACGGCCTCAGTGTGGCAGGCGTGCCCGCATCTTTCGGCGGTTGTTTCGTTCGCGCAGTGGTAGAATCACCCACTATGGCATATATGGTCGCCCGCCCTGATGGAATGTGGGAGATCCGCGAGTCGCGCACGACAGCCGCGGGCCCACGAGCCCGCACGCTGGCCACGTTTCGCGTGCTGAGCGCAGAGGTCCTCGAGCGCGCTCGCACTCGATCGTCTCGGCCTGTGAGCGCCGATGAGCTGCGCGCGATAGCGACACGCGCCGGCGCGCCGGTGCTGGCACGCAGCCCCAATCAGAGCGCCGGCGAGCTGCTCGCTGAGCTCGCAAGCGGAAGCCAGCCGCGGCCGGCTCTCAGGAAGCTGCTTCTGGATGCGATCGATCCCAACCCCGCTGAGCCGGCGTCCGACAGCGCGAGGGCGGCGGCGCGGTGGATCGCCGTCTCACCGGCGCGGCGCGGCGAGACGCTGCGTGATCTGCTGCTGCTTGCCGACCGTCTGCCGACAGGCCGCGCTTCGGCGCGAGCGCGCTTCCCGCGCATCCAATCGGGGCCGGCATGAGCGAGCTCAGCCTCCCGGAGAAGATCGTGACGATCGACGGATGCCTGGCTGGCGCGGGCATCGCTCACGCGTTTGGAGGCGCGCTGGCGCTCGCCTACTACGCGGAGCCTCGAGCGACTGACGACATCGACATCAACATCTTCCTCAAGCCGACCGCTGGCTCAGGCGTCCTGGACGCCCTTGCGGCGCTCGGCGTTGCGAACGATCTCGACCGGCTTGCTGTGGAGCGCGATGGCCAGTGCCGGCTGTGGTGGGGACGTACGCCGCTTGACTTGTTCTTCTCCTACGACGACATCCATCAGGCGATGCAGCGCGCGGCACGCGTGGTGCCATTTGGCGAGCACAGGCTGCCGATCCTCGCGCCGGAGCATCTGCTGGTGTGCAAGATCGCCTTCGACCGGCCCAAGGACTGGCTGGACCTCGAACAGGTGGTGGTGTGCGTCGAAGATCTCGACGTTCGCGAGATCCGCGCCTGGCTGAAGCGAATCGTCGGCGTCAACGACGGGCGAATGCAGCGCTTCGATCAAGTGCTTGAAGCGCTCGGAGCCAACTGAGTAGACGCCCCCCATCGGCCAGAGCGGCGACCACGATGGCACACGCTCAGGCCAGCTCTGTGACGGCGTCTCCCGCGACTGTCCGCGCCTGCCGGTCGGCCTCGTACAGCGACTCGAACGACAGCACTGGCTCACTGCCCAGCTGTGAGAGGGTTTGCTCGATCACCTCGGATATCTCCACAAAGCGCAGCCGTCCCTCCAAGAACGCGTGCACGGCGATCTCGTTGGCGGCGTTGAGCACACATGGCGCCGTACCCCCTGCCCGCGCCGCCTCGCCTGCCAAACGCAGGCACGGGAACGCCTCCAGGTCGACCGCCTCGAAGCTCAGCGCACCCACAGCCGCAAGGTCCAGTGGCACGATCGGCAACCGCACGCTCTCGCCGCCGTGCAGCGCATAGGAGATCGCGATGCGCATGTCAGGCGGGCCGAGATGGGCGAGCATCGCCCCGTCGGCCAGCTGTATGAGCCCGTGAACGAGCGACTGCGGGTGGACGACCACGTCGATGCGCTCATAGGGCGTGCCGAACAGATGGTGGGCCTCCATCAGCTCGAGGCCCTTGTTCATCAGCGTGGCCGAGTCAATCGTGATCTTGCCGCCCATCGCCCACGTCGGATGCGCAAGCGCCTGCTTGACGGTCACATCCTCCAGCTCTGAGCGTCGCAGCCCTCGAAACGGGCCGCCGCTAGCGGTGATCGTCATGCGCTCCACCGCCCCCGGCGGCTGCCCAGCGAGCAGCTGGTGAAGCGCCGTGTGCTCGGAGTCAACAGGCACGATCTGCGCGCCTGTGGCCTCAGCCAACGCGGTCACCAGCTCGCCACCGACAACCAGCGACTCCTTGTTTGCAAGCGCCAGGTCAATCCCCTCCCCCAGCGTTGCAACTGTTGGTCCAAGGCCAACCGAGCCCACGAGCGCGTTCAGCACCAGGTCCGCGCCTGACTCGACAACGAGCCGCACCAGCCCCTCAGTCCCGGCGAGCACCTGGCCGTCGGTCCACGCCTCTGAGGCGCGTGCGGCAGCATGCTCGTCGCCGAGCGCGATCCTGCTGACGCTATGAGTGCGCGCCTGCTCCACCAACGCCTCCCAGGAGCGCCCAGCGGACAGACCCACAAGCTCCAGCTCCTCGCTGCGGCTGCACACGTCGAGCGCCTGCGTGCCGATCGAGCCCGTCGAGCCGAGGATCAGCAGGCGCTTACGCGCGGACATGCGCGGCCCCCGTCGCTACGGCGCCACCAGCACAGCCACGTATTGCCTGCAAGGGCAGCACAGCGCAGACGATAGCCTCAGGCGAGCCTGCCGCTCAGGCTTCTGCGGTTATGGTGCCGTGACGGTGTAGGTACCAACATCGAACGCGTCCACGCCGCTTGTCAACCATTGCAACAGGAAGCCGAGGCGACCGGTGCCTACCGGCAACGTGTGCGAGGCAACCTCAGGATCTTTGATCAGCGGCGAAGCGACCAGTTCGCGTGAGCTGCTGTACACGCACAGGAACCCTTTTTCGGCGTGCCCAGGGCCGCTGCAATGTTCGACTGGTGGCGCATCGGTGTAGATGGCGTGCGACGAGGAGAGCCCTTCAGCGAGCGGAACGGGAAACGTAACCGCCTCTTCTAGAACTTCGCCAGTTTTGCCGCCCGGCGTTCCGGTGCCGTAGTCCCCGCTCTCCGACTGCCCCGATGGCAAGGTAGAAAGCGCTGACAGGCCATTCAAGCCTTTGACTCCTTCTGTCCCGGCCGCTCCCGTGGTCCCCGTCGCTCCCGTGGCACCGGTTGCTCCCGTGGGGCCGGTCGCTCCCGTGGCGCCCTTCGGCCCTGTATGGCCCTTGAGCGCCCTGAGCACACTCGGTTTGATCTGTTTGGTCGAGCTGATGAGGTAGTGGTTGGCGGCGATCGCGCTGCCACCCATCGCGAAGACGAGTGCAAGCGTGGCGACGATGTTGGCGTAGCTGAGGTGCTTCCGTAGAGAGTTCATGACGCGAGCCTACGCCCTGCGCTCCACTCCTGGCTAGTGGACATACGCGGCCCAGATGTAATAGCTGACGACTGCTGAGAACAGCACCGCGTCGAGGCGATCCAGCGCACCGCCGTGGGCGCCGAACAGACCGCCGGAGTCCTTCGTGCCGGCCTCGCGCTTGACGAAGGACTCAAACAGGTCCCCCAGCGGGGCCGCCAGCGCGACCCCGATACCGAGCACGAGCGCGTGCGTACCCGGCAGCCATTCCTCATAGCGACCGGCGATCCATACGCCCAGTACCGCGCACAGCATCCCGATGGCCAGGCCCTCGACGGTCTTGTTGGGTGAGATCGTTGGCGCTAGTGGACGCTGCCCGAACATGCGACCTCCGAGGAACGCGCCTGTATCGCCGAGGAACGTGCCCACAAGCACATCGATCACGATCGCTTCGCCGTGAGGCAGGTCCCGCAACAGCACCGCGTGCGCCAGCGCGAAGCCGATCCAGTAGATCCCGAGCAGCGTCAACGCGAGACCACCCACCGATGGCCGCGGCGCGGCGAGCGTGAGCGCGAACACCAATGGCAGTGCAGCCACAGCGACCAGCAGCACCTGGAACTGGTCGCCGTACTGTGCCGCGATGAGCAGTGCGGCGAGCGCAATGAAGCCAGCGAGGCGCACGGGGTGCGCACGCTCATACATGCCGTAGAGCTCGTGCATGCAGATCACGCCGAGCACGAGCAAACCGAGAACGAAGATCGCGCCGCCCTCGAGCACAAGGAACAGCGCCACTGCGATCGCGGGGATCGCAGCGAGGATCCGTCTGCTTAGGTCCGAGCGCGGCTCGCGACGGCGGCGGCGGCGCGGGGCTCGCTGCGGCGCGGGGCGGCGCTCCGAGCGTGTGGTTCGTGCCTGGCTGGCTGTACGCGCGCCGGCGGGGGTGTGTGGGCCGCTAGCCATCAGCAGACCGTCATCGCCCACCGAAGCGCCGGCGACGCTCGGCGTACTCGGCCAGCGACTGCTCCAGGGCCTCGCGCGTAAAATCCGGCCACAGCTCCTCGCGGAACACCAGCTCTGAGTACGCGGACTGCCACAACAGATAGTTCGACAGGCGTCGCTCGCCGCTGGTGCGGATGATCAGGTCCGGATCGTGCATCTCCGGCGCATACAGACACGCGCGGAACTCCTCTTCGGTGGTGCCCGTGAAGCTACGGGCCGCGTCCAGGATCTCAGCTCGACCGCCGTAGTTGAACGCCACGAACATCGTGATCTTGCTGTTGGCGCAGGTGAGCTGTTCCGCCCACGACATCTGCTCGGCCAGCCGCTCGCTGACGCCGTCGCGGCGACCGATGAAGCGCATGCGCACGCCTTCCTCGTGCAGCTCGGGTGTCTCACCAGCGATCCGCCGCGAGAACATCTCCATCAGCCCCTGGACCTCCTGCGCGGGCCGCGACCAGTTCTCAGTCGAGAACGAGTACACGGTGAACTCCTCGATCCCGAGCTCAGCAGCGTCTCGCAGGCGAGCCTTGACGGTGTCCGCGCCGGCGCTGTGCCCGTCGTTGACAGACTTGCCGTGCGCCTGCGCCCAGCGTCCGTTGCCGTCGGTGATGATCGCCACGTACCGTGCCACTGGGCCCGAGGACGAGAGATCGGTCCTCGCCGATCCCGGCTCGGTCGCCGACGCGGGTTCCCCGGCGGCGACCATCAGACCGCGAGGATCTCCTCTTCCTTGGACTTGAGGATGTTGTCGAGATCGCTGATGCGCGCGTCGGTCAGCTTCTGCAGCTCCACCTCGGCGCGGTGCTCATCATCAGACGACGCTTCGCCCTCCGCCTTCAGCTCACGCAGGTGCTGCATCGTGTCGCGGCGCACGTTGCGGACCGCAACGCGCCCCTCCTCGGCGAGGTTGCGCACGATCTTGACCAGATCGCGGCGGCGCTCTTCGGTCAGTTCGGGGACCGCCAGGCGCACCACGTTGCCGTCATTGGAGGGCGTTAGGCCGATGTCCGACTCGTTGATCGCCTTCTCAATCGCCTTGATCGAGGACTTGTCGTAGGGCTGCACGGTCAGCAGCCGCGCTTCCGGCACAGAGATCGTGGACAGCTGGTTCAGCGGGGTCATCGCACCGTAGTAGTCAACGACGATGCGGTCCAGCAGCAGCGGGCTCGCGCGGCCGGTACGCACCGTGGAGAACTCATGCGTGGCGGATTCGACCGATTTGCCCATACGCTCGCCCGCATCTGCGAGCAGTTCGTCGATCAGGTTCTCAGTGGCCATCGCCCTCTCCTCCGGCTGTCGATACAAGCGTGCCCACACGCACGCCTGAGATTATCTGCGCAAGGCTGGCCTCGTTGTCCATGTTGAACACGTTCAGCGGCATGCCGTTCTCCATGCACAACGCCAGCGCCGTCGAGTCCATCACCCGCAAGCGGCGCTCGAGCGCCTCCATGTGCGTGATCTCAGGGATGAACTCGGCGCTTGGGTCGAGCGCCGGATCAGCGGTGTAGACACCCTCAACGCCATTCTTGGCCATTAGGATTATCTCCGCGTGGATCTCCGCCGCGCGCAGCGCAGCCGCAGTGTCGGTCGTGAAGAACGGGTTGCCGGTGCCGGCCGCAAAGATCACCACGCGACCCTTCTCCAGGTGTCGCATGGCTCGCCTGCGAATGTACGGCTCGGCTACCTCTGAGATGCTCAGCGCCGACACAACGCGCGTGTTCGTGCCGATCTTCTCCAGCGCGTCCTGCAGCGGCAGCGCATTGAGCACCGTGGCCAGCATGCCCATGTAGTCAGCGGTCGAGCGGTCCATCCCCGCCGCCACACCAGTCATGCCGCGGTAGATGTTGCCCGCGCCGACCACGATCGCCACCTCAACGCCCTGGTCGCGAACCGCCTTAACCTGGCGCGCGACAGCCGTCACGCGCTCAGGGTCGGTGCCGTAGTCAAGGGTGCCCATCAGCGCCTCGCCAGAGAGCTTCAGCAGGATGCGTTTGAACGCAGGAGCCATCGCGGGCAGCCTATCCAGTCACGAGGCCCGCCAGGGGGCCGTGGACCAAGCGAGGCACGACCGGGCCGGCGCCGCAGGACGCAGTGAGCGAAGTGTGCTGGCCGAAACGGGGATGTGAGCGGAGCGAGTGTCTCCTGGCTTCGGTACACGAGCGATCGAGGACGCAGCCCCGCGCAGTGTCCACGGTTCCCTGGCCTACTGGCCGATGGCGAAGCGGGCGAAGCGGCGGATCACGACGTTCTCGCCAGTGGTCGCTGTGAGCTCGTCGCGCAGCTGCTGGACGGTCTTGCCGTCGAACTTCGGGTTGTGCATCTCCTGCTCCAGCAGCACGATCGTCGCCAACCACGAGTCCAGCTTGCCCGAGATGATTTTCTCGCGCACGTTCTCAGGCTTGTCCGCTGCCTCCTGCTCATATATCCGTGCCTCCGCGTCGCGCTGCTCGCCTGGCACGTCCTCACGGCTGACGAACTCGACGGTCGGGGTGGCAGCGATCTGCATGGCGACCTCGCGAGCGAATGTCACGAAATCATCGTTCTTGGCGACGAAGTCGGTGTTGCAGTCGACCTCGATCAGTACCCCCACCTTCGATCCTGCGTGCACGTAGGACTGCACCGTGCCCTCTGTGGCAGCGCGCTCGCCGAGATCCTGGATCTTCTTGCCCTGCTTGACGCGCAGGATCTCGATTGCCTTATCGATGTCGCCTGCTGCCTCAGTGAGCGCTTTCTTGCAGTCCATCATGCCCGCGCCGGTGCGCTCACGCAGAGCCTTTACGTCCTTCGCTGCGATCTCCACGCTGCTCATGAGCTGCTCGCCTCCGTCGTCGTCTCCTGGCTCTCTACAGCAGCTGCCGGCACCGCCTCCTGCTCCGTCTGCTCAGCGGCAGTCGCTGCTGGCGGCTCAGCTGCGGCTGGCGCCGGGGCCGACTCTGCAGCGGGCTCCGGTGGTGCTGACGCTGCTGGTGGTGCCGGTGGTGTCGGTGGCGCGGGCTCCGCCGCCGCGGCTGGTGGCGCTGCCGGCTCGGGCGTCGGGGACGCAGCGGCCGCTGCTGCTCGGCTGGCTGCCTCGCGCTCGGCGGCCTCTTTCTTGGCCTGCTCCTCTGCCTCCCGCTTGGCCTGTTCCTCAGCTTCGCGCTTGGCGCGCGCCTCCGCCTCGATCCTCGCTCGCTCCTCAGCTTCTTTGCGCGCGAGCTCCTCCTGGGCGCGGAACACGGAGTGCCCCTCGGAGACGACCTGGCCGATCGCCTGGGTGATCAGCGCACACGAGCGGATTGCGTCGTCGTTGCCTGGCACCACGAAGTCGATGCCGTCGGGGTCGCAGTTGGTGTCGACCAGGCCGATAATCGGTATGCGCAGACGCCGCGCCTCTTTGACTGCGATCTCCTCGGTCTTCAAGTCGATCACGAACATCGCGTCAGGGACACGCTGCATGTTCTTCACGCCGCCGAGGTTCGCCCGCAGCTTCGCCAGATCAGCCTGTGCGGCCATCCGCTCGCGGGTCGGCAGCAGCGCAAGCTGACCGTCAGCCTCGAAGCGTTCGAGATCGTGCAGACGCCGGATGCGCTGGTTGATGGTCTGGAAGTTCGTCAACAGGCCACCGAGCCAGCGGTGGTTGACGTACGGCATGTCGGCCCCCTCGGCGACCTCCTTGATCGTGTCGCGCGCCTGCTTCTTGGTGCCAACGAACAGCACCGTGCCGCCGCGATGGGAGAGGGTGCCAGCGAACTCCTGAGCCTGCGCCAGCAAGGACTGCGTCTTGAGCAGATCGATGATGTAGATGCCGCCGCGCTCACCATGAATGAAGCGGCGCATCTTGGGGTTCCAGCGGCGCGTCTGATGACCGAAATGAACGCCGGCCTCCAGCAGCTCCGCAATGCCTACGTCAGCCACGGGCTACTCCCTTGTTATATGCAGTTGATTTCCGTGTGGATGGAGCGGACCCGGAGCTATGACTGTCTGTCCTTGCTCCGGGCAGGGCCCGCGATCCGTTGCCACACGGGTAGAAGTTCAGATTTGAAACTCTCAGGATACCCGTTCGGCTCGCTCCAGCGCGCCTTGCAGATCAGCGGGCAGTGGCGAGCTCACCTCGATCGGCTCGCCCGTCAACGGATGCTGGAAGGCCAGGCGCGTGGCATGCAGGAACTGGCGTTCCAGTCCCAGCAGCCCAGCAGTGCCGTACTCGGGGTCCCCGCACACCGGGTGGCCGATCGCCTGCAGGTGCACACGGATCTGGTGCGTCCGTCCAGTCTCCAGCCGTAGGCGCAGCAGCGAGGTCTCCGCCAGCGGCCGCTCGAGCGTGAAATGAGTGCGTGCCTCGCGTTGGCCTGCGCCGCCCACGGCCATGCGTGTGCGAACGCGCGGATCACGACCGATCGGCGCCTCGATCGTGCCCGAGCGCGCTGGCGGGCGCCCCTCCACCAGCGCGAGGTACTCGCGCTCGATCAGTCTCTGTGCCAACGCCGCCTGCAGCCTTCGCAGCACCTCGTCAGAGCGCGCGAGCACCAGCAACCCCGACGTATCGCGATCAAGGCGGTGCACGACCCCCGCGCGCTCGCTCTCACCGCCGGCGAGCAGCGGCGCCAACAGCTGTGACAGCGTGCCCTCACTATGCCCGCGCGAGGGGTGCACGACCAGGCCGGGGCCCTTATCGACAACGATCAGGTGCTCGTCCTGGAAGGCGATCGTGTAGGCCGGCCCAGGATCAGGCAGAGGCTGCTCAGCGCCGCTCACAGCTTGGCGTGGCGGGCGTGGTCAACGATCAGGAACAGGATCACGATGCCAAGCGTGATCGAGGTGTCAGCGAGATTGAACGGCGGCCAGCCAAGCGGCAGCTTGACGAAGTCGGTCACCGAGCCGTGGCGTACGCGGTCGAGGATGTTGCCCAGCGCGCCGCCGATCAGCATGCCGGTGGGCAGCCACATCAATGGTCGCGTGGCGTGCAGCGCGAAATACGCGAGCAGCGCCAGCAGCGCAAGTGAGACCAGGACCGTCACGCCAACGTGGTTGCCCGGGAGGAAGCCAAACGCCACACCATGGTTGCGTGTGTTGACCAGCTCTACGCCCGGCAAGAACTTCTTTTCTTCACCCGGGACGATCGAATGTTCGACCGCATGCTTGGTGAGCTGATCCAGCACGATCACGCAGGCGAGCACGAGCGTCGCCCGCCCCCACGCCACCGCTGCGCGTCGCGCGCCACGCGGGTGGGCTGGATCGCGATCATCCTCGCCGCCCGTCGCGACGGTGGGCGTGCTGGGCGGGGAGGGTGGGGAGGGCGGGGACCCAATCACCAAGCGCTCAGCTGATGATGCCCTGGACAACCACAACTTTGACGATGTAAAGCGTGATTATCGCCAGCGTCGGACTGAGGTCGAACGCGCCAACACGCGGAGCGAAGCGCCTGAAGATACGCAGGAACGGCTCGCACACGTCGTGCAGGAAGCCCAGCACCCTGTCGCTCGTGCGCGAGTAGGGCGGACGCACGCCCACCGAGAACAGCAGCTGGACGACGATGTACAGGATGATGACCAGGATGTACACGTAGATCACCGTCGACAGGTATTCGGCGACCTGTGTACGCGCGCTGGCGATGATCATCTGGAGCTATCCCCCAGGACCGCATCGAGCGCGTCACTGAACGCCCGGCGCAAGCCCGCTCGCTCGAGCGCATCCACGCCTCGCGCAGTCAACCCTCCGGGTGAGGAGACCTCGCGCCGCACCGCCATCGTGTCGTAGTTGCGCTGGCGCAGCAGCTCCGCGGTGCCCGCCAGCGTCTGCACCACCAGTTCCGCGCCCTGCACCGCGGGGATGCCGCGCCGCACGCCCGCGTCCACCTGCGCCTCCGCCACCAGCGCCACATAGGCGGGCGCACACGACATCAGGCCCATCGCAACGTCCACCAGCGAGTCGTCCAGCACCACCAGCGTGCCCAGCTCCGCGAACAGCTCGGCCACAGTCGCGTCGCTGCCCACGCTGTCACTCGCGCCGCCATCGCCCACGATGCCAGGCCCAGCGGCCTGCACGACCGCGCCCTGGCGCACCTCCACAGGCAACGACGGGATGAAGCGATAAACAGGCCTGTCCGGATAAGCCTCGCGCAGCGCCGCCAGCGGCGTCACCGCCAGGATCGAAGCAATCGGCGTCACGCCGTCGCCAACTTCAGCTGCCACCGCCGCCAGCTGAGCGGGCTTGTGGCACAGAACCAGCAGATCCGCGCGGGCGCCAACCTCAGCGTTCGTCGCGAACGCCTCGCCGCCAAGCTCAGCCGCCAGAGCCTGCGCGCGCTCAACAATTGGGTCGGCGCAAAGCACAGGCTGCCCCCACCCGCGCGCCAGCGCGCGAGCCATATTCCCGCAACCAATCAGACCAATCTGCATAAGGACTCCAGACTATGGCGGTTCAGCTACGCCACTGACGCGCGAGAGTCAAGTCTGGCAAGGACGCAGTGAGCGAAGTGTGCGCCAGCACACAAGCGATCGAGGACACAGCCAGACGCAGGCTATCGCGCGTCAGTCAGGATTGGTTGAAAAAGCCCTTCTCTATCAGTCGTGCCCGCTCCTCCGCGGAGATCTCAACGTTGCGTGGGGTCAGCATGAAAACCTTGTCAGCGATCCGCTGCATGCCGCCGTCCAGCGCGTAGGTGAGCCCGGAAGCGAAGTCGATCAGGCGCTTGGACAGGTCGGTGTCCGAGCTCTGCAGGTTCAGGATCACCGGGATCGAGTCCTTGAACTTGTCCGCGATCTGCTGCGCGTCGTTGAATGACTTGGGCACCACCAGGTGCACGCGTACGTCGCCATTGGCACGGCTAGCAACCGGTTTGAGCACAGTCGTAGCGCGACCACCGCGGGAGCGAGCGCCAGTCGCGCCCGCCTCTGTTGCGTCGTCGTCAGCGAAGATGTCGTCGAACTCGTCGCGGCGACGGCGCAGGCGACGGACGTTGGGACGCTCGCGATAGCGGTCCTCGATCTCCGCCTCGGGCTCCGGCTCATCCTCGTAGTCGTCCTGATACTCCTCGGCCAGGCCGAAGTAAACAAGTGCGCTATGCCATGAGTCGCGGAATGCCATTGCTGTAGGTGCGTGTTCGTCCGGCGGACCGGTTTCCCTGCTGATGCTAGTGATTTAAGGCCCGCCCGGCCCTTTGCGGCCGCCCGCTTGCAAGCGCTAATGGTAAAGCTTCGTGCCTATCCGCACGATAGTTGCGCCCTCCTCGACCGCCACGAGATAATCCTGGGAGGTGCCCATCGACAGGTGCTCCAGGCGATGCTCGTCAGCCAGCTCGCGCAGCGCGGCGAACCAGCGCCTGCTGTCCTGAGGGTCTCGCGAGAGTGGCGGCATCGTCATCAGCCCCGCCACCGGCACCGGCGAGCGCTCGATGAACGCAGCAATCCGCTCAGGCGCGATCCCCGCCTTACCAGCCTCGCCAGCGACGTTAACCTCAAGCAAGATCCGCAGCCCCGGACGCGCGAGCTCCAGGTGACGCTCCAGCTCGCGCAGCGCCGACTCGGAGGCAACCGAGTGGATCAGGCGCACGTAGGGCACGATCGAGCGCACCCGCCTGCTCTGCAGCTGGCCAATGAAATCCCACTCAAACAGCTCCCCATGCGCCGCCACCTTCTCCTGAAGATCCGCCGAGCGGTTCTCACCCAGCAGGCGCACGCCCGCCTGTGCCAGCACCGGCAGATCCTCAAGACCCACATACTTGCTCGCCGCCAAGATCTCCACTCCGCCGCGATCTACCGGCGCCTGTCGCGGCTGCGCGCGCTTCATAGCGGCCACGATCTCCGCTTGCACACGCTCCACATTCGCCCGCACCACCTCCACGCGCAGGCCCGCAATCAGCTCAACCACGCCACACCCACCTGCCGTCCCGCGCGGGCACCTTCGCGCCTGTACGAGAAGAAGCGCTCGTCGCAGATCGTGCATGCCTGCACGTCGCGGACGCGGCCCACACCAGCGCTCAACAGCCGCTCGTGCGCGATCGCCCGCAAGTCGATGTTGCCCGCTTCGCCGCAGGCGCCGCCGAACGCTTCGTGCACCTCCCGCCCCACCTCATAGCAACACGCTCCCGCACACGGCCCCACGATCGCAACGATCGGAGCGTCGCCCGCCAGCTCACGCAGCGCCAGCACACCCTGCTCCAGCACCCCCGCCGCCAGGCCCCGCCAACCCGCATGCACCATTGCCACCGCGCCCTCGCAGCCAAGCGCCACAGGCAGGCAGTCCGCGGCAAGCACCATCACGCCCACATCGCCCAGCGCAGTCGCCTGGCCGTCGGCCCGCGGCCCCTGCTCCGCCGCGCTGTGCTCCTCGTGCGAGCCTGCCCGCACGCAACGCACGCGTGTGCCGTGCTCCTGATAGCCACGCATCAGCCGCCCCACGCCAATGCTCGCGCGCAGACGCTCACGGGCCTCCTCGGCGTGCTCCGCCTCATCGCCGCCAACGCTCGACATATTCCCGTCACTGCGCTGCGTGAACAGCGCATGCCCGCCACCGGGAAGCTCCAGCACGAGATCCCCCGCGCTCATACAGACGCCTCCAGCGCCGCATCGAGCTCCGCCTGCGCTCCGTCCGCCAGCTCGCCGTCAAGCTTGCGTGCCAGCGCCGCATCCAAGCGCCTACCCAGCCCCGGCCCAGCCCGAACACCGGCCGCCAACAAGTCATCGCCCGTGATCGACAAGCGCACGTGACGCAGCTCTCCCAGCCAGCGTCTCGCCGTCGCAGCGCCCTCCTCGCTCATTGCGCCCGCCAGCGCAACCGCCTCCAGCGGGCGAGCCGACAGCGCCTCATGCAGCCGCGAGGGCCTCACCGCGCTTGTCAGCTCCCCGACCAGCGGCACAGCCACCAGCGCGCTGCGCATGATCCGCTCGCGCTCCGCTGCCGAGAACTCCAGCCCATCCAGCAGCTCAAACATCGTCCGCTCCCGATCTGCGCCCGGCTGCTCCGCCTGTGCCAGCAGCAGCGAGGCCATCAGCAGCAGGTCCGCTCGGCCTTCGCTTGGAAGCAGCTCAAGTGCCCTGCATGCCAGCCGCTCATCGAGGCTCAGGCTGGGGTCGATCGCCGCCAGCACCCCCAGCTCTCCCAGCCCCATAAGCGCCGCCAGCGGGTCTTGCTCGGCCAGTGACAGGCGTAGCTCCGCGCCAATGCGCGCACGCGACACGCTCGCCAGCGCGCCAGCCGCCACCGCCTCGGCCGCCAGCTCCGCCGTGTGCGCCTCCACCGCGAAGCCCAAGCGTGCGCGGTAGCGCGCCAAGCGCAGCAGACGTGTGGGATCGTCGATGAAGCTCCGCTCGTGCAGCACGCGCAGGCGGCCCGCCGCCAGGTCCTCAAGCGCGTGCTCCGCGCTGTCCAGCTCTCCCCTACGTGGTCCGCCAAGCGCCACCGCAATCGCGTTCACCGTGAAATCCCTGCGGCGCAGATCCTCCTCCGTGCCGCCCGCATGGATATCCGGGAGCGCGCCCGGGGTTGCGTAGGACTCGCCGCGGCGCTCCGCCACGTCGACCCGTCCCGCCTCCCACTCCACCACCGCCGTGCCAAAGCGCCCGTGCAGGGTGATGTTCGCGCCCAGCACCAACGCCAGCTCCCGCGCCAGCGCCGCCGCATCGCGCGCCACCACCACGTCTAGCTCCCGCGGCGCCCTGCCCAGCAGCAGGTCGCGCACCGCACCGCCCACCAACGCCACGTCCTCGCGCTCGCGTCCAATCAGCTGCAGCTGCGATCCCCCCGGCTGCCTAGCCAGCGCGCGCAGCACCTCCGCGCCGTCCGCGCCCACCGGACGCCGCGGCCGCGCCTCGCTCACGCCTCAGCTCCGCGCGCCATCCGCCACCTCGCGCACAGGGATTCCCGCCGCCGCCAGATACGCCTTCGCCTCCGCAACCGAGAAGCGCCCATAGTGAAAGATCGAAGCGCACAGCACCGCGTCCGCGCCCGCGCTCAGCGCCTGCGCGAGATGCTCCAGCTCGCCAGCGCCACCCGATGCGATCACCGGCACGCTCACCGCCTCGCTCACCGCCCGTGTCAGCGGCAGGTCATAGCCGTCGCTCGTGCCGTCACGGTCCATGCTCGTCAACAAGATCTCCCCCGCTCCTCGCTCCACCGCCTCGCGTGCCCACCCCACCACATCACGGCCAGTGGGCGTACGCCCTCCAGCCAGATACGCCTCCCAGGTCTCGGGCACGTCGGTGTTGGCGTCGCGGTTGTCGTTGGCGTTGCCGTTGTCGTTGTCGTCGGGTGGCTCCCCGTCGGGGTTGTGTCCGTTTGCGAGCGGTGTATAACCATCGCTATACACTGTCGGTGAAGAGGCTCTGTAAGCCGGGCCGGAGCCCCGACGCCCCCGCGCCTTGGCGTCGATCGCCAGTACCACGCACTGCGCGCCGAACACCGCAGCCAGCTCGTCGAGCAACTCGGGACGCTGCAGCGCCGCGGAGTTGACCGACACCTTGTCAGCGCCCGCGTCCAGCACCGCCTGCGCGTCTGCCACCGAGCGGATGCCGCCACCGATGGTGAACGGAACGAACACCTCATTTGCGGTGCTGCGTGCGAGCTTGGCGATCGTGTCGCGCTTCTCATGGGTGGCAGTGATGTCGAGAAACACAACCTCGTCGGCGCCCTCCCGGTCGTAGTGGGCCGCCAGCTCCACCGGATCGCCAGCATCGCGGATATCGAGGAATTCAACGCCCTTGACCACGCGGCCGCCATCCACGTCCAGACAGGGAATTATGCGCTTGAAATGCACACGCCCACGGTAGCGATCAGCCCGCGAGGGCTGCGTGGGCTTCAGCGACGGTGAAGCGTTCCTCGTACAGCGCTGTGCCGACGATCACGCCCTCGAGAGCATCCAACGCCAGCTCCCGGCGTAGGTTTGCCAGTAGCTGGAGATCCTCGCGGCTACCGATGCCACCCGAGAAGATCACGCTCCCCCCTTGGGCCGCCGTGGCCACCCACGCGACCTCGTCGCGATTGGCGCCGTCAAGCATCCCGTCGTGGTCAACGTTCGTGAACACGAAGTTGCGCACGCCGCGCTCACGCAGAGCATCAAAAGCGGTGCGAGCCTGGACATCGGTGCCCTGCAGCCATCCGTGGGTCACTACCTCCCCCCCTCGCACGTCCACGCCGACGAGGATCCGCTCGGGTCCGTGAGCAGCGAGCACCTCCTGCAGGATGTTCGGGTCGGTGAACGCAACCGTGCCGAGGATCACGCGCGCGGCCCCCGCCGCAAGCGCCTGCTCGACAGCCTCAGCGCTGCGCAGGCCGCCGCCGTACTGCACGGGCACGCCCGACTCCTCCGCAAGGCGGCGCAGCTGCTGAAGGTTGACAGGCTCGCCTTGCTTTGCGCCGTCGAGATCAACCACATGTAGGTAATCCGCGCCAGCGGCAACCCAGCCACGAGCCGCTGACAGCGGATCCTCGTCATAGACCTTCTTGGCGTTGAAGTCGCCCTTGACCAGGCGCACGGCGTTGCCCTCGAGGATGTCGATCGCCGGGTAGAGCCTCACCGGGCGAGCGTTGGCAGATCGGCTGGTGCGGCCACTGCGGCGATGCAGAGGCGCGCGAAGTTGCCCAGCAGGCGCAGACCTGCGGCGGAGGACTTCTCAGGGTGAAACTGCACGCCGTAGAACGAGCCGCGTTGCACCGCGGTGACGAACTGCGAGCCATACTCGGCGGTGCCCAAGATGTCCTGTGCATCAGCAGGAACGGGCGCCAGCGAGTGCACGTGGTAGAAGGCGCAGCTGCTGGGCAGGTCCTTGACCAGCGGCGAATCAGCTTTGCCGAAGGTGACCTCGTTCCAGCCCATGTGCGGCAGCTTCAGGCTGCCCGCCTGTAGCGCGTGAACCTCGCCGGGGATGATGCCCAGCCCCACCGCGCCGCCAAACTCAGTGGAGGACTCAAACGCCAGTTGCATGCCAAGGCAGATGCCAAGCACTGGTGTACCCGCTGCGATGCGCTCGCGCAGCAGCTCGTCCAGTCCCAGCTCGCGCAGGTTGCCCATGGCGCGCGGGAACGCGCCCACGCCGGGCACGATCAGGCCGGCGGCAGCCCGCAGCTGGGCGTGCTCGCTGGTGACGGTGGCGCGCGCGCCGATGTGCTCGAGCGCCTTCTCCACCGAGCGGCGGTTGCCCATGCCGTAGTCGAGGATCGCGATGTCCACGGGCTCCTCGATCAGGGTGTTACTTGGATCGCTCATGCGGTCAGCGTGCCCTTCGTGCTCGGTATACCCGTCTCTGTCGGGTCGATCGCCACCGCCTGGCGCAGCGCGCGTGCGAACGCCTTGAACGCGGCCTCGATCATGTGGTGCGCGTTGCTGCCGGCTTCCACGCGCAGGTGCAGCGTCAGCTTGGCTGCGTTGGCCAGCGCCCGGAAGAACTCCTCGGTGAGCTCGTGCTCGAAGCCGCCGGTGGAGCCGGCCGGCAGCTCGCCCTCGAACAATGTGAAGGGGCGTCCGGAGATATCGATCGCGCAGCTGGCCCTGGCCTCGTCCATTGGCACGCTGGCCGATCCGTAGCGGGCGATGCCAGCGCGGTCCCCGAGCGCCTCATCGAGGGCCTGGCCAAGCACGATGGCGGTGTCCTCGGCGGTGTGGTGGGCGCCCGTCTGCAGGTCGCCGCTGACGGTTGCTTTGAGGTCGATGTGCCCGTGGCGGGCGAGCAGGTCCAGCATGTGGTCGAGGAAGCCCACGCCTGTGGTACGCGTGCCAGCGCCAGTGCCATCAAGTGTCAGCGTGAGGCGTATATCCGTCTCGGCTGTCTTGCGCTCGATTGTGGCTGTGCGGCTCATGACTGTGGATTCTCCCTTACACGTGCTTCCATCGACTCGGCGTGCACGTCAAAGCCCTCCGCGCGCGCGATCGGCGCGCCCGCCGCAGCCAGCTTGGCTGCGCCTTGGCCTATGCGCACCTCGCCCATCGTACGGCGGAAATGGCGCGGCGAGAGCATCGAGGCGAAGCGTGCTGCGCCACCAGTGGGCAGCACGTGGTTGGAGCCCGCTACGTAGTCGCCAAACGCTGTAGCGCTGTCAGCACCCACGAACAGGCAGCCAGCGGCGCTGACCATCGGCGCAAGCGTCTCCAGCTCGGATCCGATCAGCTGCAGGTGCTCGGGCGCGAACGCGTTGGCGAACGCCAGCGCCTCACGGGCGCTGGCGACGGCGGCGATGGCAAACGCCGCCTCACCCACTGTGGGGCGCTCGAGGACCAGCTCTTCGAGTGCTGCGGCGAGCGCGTCGCACACCGCTGCTGATGGCGATACAGCGACGACAAGGCTGCCCTCGCCGTGCTCTGCCTGCGCGAGCATGTCGAGCGCCGCCAGCTGCAGCTCGCACTCACCAGCATCAGCGCCGAGCGCCACCAGCAGGTCGCTGGGTCCAGCGAAGCCGTCGATGCCGACGTGCGCTGATAGCTGGTGCTTGGCCTCCTGCACGTACAGGTTGCCGGGACCAACGATCACATCCACACGCTCGACCGTGTCAGTGCCGTATGCCAGCGCAGCGATCGCCTGAGCGCCGCCCATGCGATACACGCGCTGCACGCCGCACAGCCTGCAGGTGCCGAGGATCACCGGGTCTATCTCCCCGTCGGCGCCAGGTGGCGCGCACACGGCTACGTCGATCACGCCTGCAGTGCGTGCGGTGACTACACCCATGACGACGGTGCTGGGATAGGCCGCGCGCCCCCCAGGCACATATACGGCGGCGGCGCCAACGGGCACCTCGCGCAGGACAACGCGCTGTCCCTGTGATAGCTCAACAGGCGTATCCCGGCCGATGCCCGCGTCGGCCACGCGCGCAACGTTGGCGATCGCTACCTGCAGCCCTGCGATCAGCTCGCGCGACAGGCGCGTGATCGCCTCGTCGAGCTCCTCAGCGGTGACCAGCAGCGACCGTGGCTCGCTGCCAGCGGTGTCGAAGCGGCGCGTGTAATCGAGGATCGCTGCGTCGCCTGTGGAGCGTACGGCGGCGATGATCTCGCGTACCTGATCAGCGACGGAGCTGCCGTCGGCGACGAGCGAGCGCACGTGCTCGGCGGCGCGCGCGGGACCGCCGAGGCGCTGCACATCGTCGCTGCTCAGGCGCTCGATCTGCATGTCACGTGCGCGCTTTGCATGTCAGGCGCCTGGCGCGCATATCAGACGTAGTCGGGCGCGCCGCGTCCGCGCGCGGTGGCCGGTAGCTCACGCAGCCGCTGCAGCAGCTCATCGATTGCGGAGGCCTTGAGCTTGTGTGAGACCGGGTTGGCGATCAGCCGGGCGGTGCACACGACGATCTCCTCACGGATGATCAGGTTGTTCTCGCGCAGCGTGGTGCCGGTGGCGGTGAGATCGACGATTGCCTCGACCATGCCGGTCAGGGGCGCGAGCTCCACGGAGCCCTTGACCTCAACGATCTCTGCCTGCCTGCCTGTCTCCTCGAGGTGGCGCGCGGCGATCCGCGGATACTTGGTGGCCACGCGCATCACCCCCAGGCGACGTAGCGCCTCGAGCGCTGGATCTGGGCCGGCCTCGCTGGCGAGCACCATCGTGCAGCGGCCATAGCCCAGATCGAGCAGCTCATATACGTCGCGTCCGCCTTCGCCAGGTCGCTGCGCGGACTGCTCGAGCAGCACGTCCTTGCCGGTCACACCCAGGTCGGCAGCGCCGGCCTCGACGTAGGTGGGCACGTCCGAGGGACGCATGGTGATCACGCCGATATCGCCAAACAGCAGCTTGCGGTCGTTGGAGCGCAGCTCCTCGGTGTCCATCCCGAGCGCTTCCAGCAGATCGACGGTCCCGTCGAACAGCGCTCCGCGGGGCACAGCGATGGTCAGGCCGTTGACGGCGCTCATGACACGGAACCGGCGTCGGCGCCAGCCAGCAGCGCCCCCGTCCCGCGCTCCTCGCCGGCGAGCGCAATGTGCAGACGGTCGACACCCAGCGCGAAGCCAACGGCGGGCATCCGGCGACCGAAGCGCCCGAGCAGCTCGTCGTAGCGGCCGCCGCCGCCGATCGGCGCGCCGAGCGCAGGGTCATATACGTCGAACACAGCGCCGGTGTAGTAGCCGATGTTGCGGACCAGCCCGAGGTCGAAGATCACCCGCTCGGCGACATCTGGCTCGAGCAGCTCGTGCACGCGGCGCAGGCCGGTGACGGCCTCCTGCGCCTGCGCGGGCATGTCGAGGAGCACCTCCGGGCCGCCGCGGCGCTGGGGCAGCTCAGTCAGCAGCGCGGCTGTATCAGCGGACAGGCCAGACTCAGAGAGCGTCCGTTCGAGCCCAACGAAGTCGCGCAGCACGAGCGACTCCAGCAAACCGGGGCGAGCGGCGTCGGGAACGTTGAGGCTTGCCATCAGCGCTGGGAACAGCGATGCGTCCCCCAAGCCGATGCGGTAGTCCTTCAGGCCGGTAGCGTCCAGCGCGTGGCATAGCACTGCCAGCGCCTCAGCGGTGCCCTGCGGTGCAGGCGCGCCAATCAGCTCAATGCCCGCCTGCAGTAGCTCGCGCGGCTGTCCGCGCTGGGGACGAACGCCGCGGTAGCAGTGGGCGAAGTAGCAGAAGCGCAGGGGCGGCTCGCTGGTGGCGTAGCGGGTGGCAACAACGCGGGCGATGGGCACAGTCATGTCTGAGCGCAGCACCAGCACCGCGCCAGTCTCATCGAACACGCGGTAGGCGGGCTGTGCTTCAGCCATGTCGGCGCGTGCTAGCACCGACTCGTACTCGAGCGCCGGCGTGTACACCTCGCCGTAGCCATGGCGCTCGAACACGCCGCGCAGGATGTCTGTGATCGCGCGCACCTCGCGCGTCTCGTCTGGAAGCACGTCGCGCGTGCCGCTGGGGATCGGGTGGATCATGTGGACCCCCGAGATTATGCGTGGACGGGCTCGGTGGCCACGCGCTCGATGCGGGCGCCGAGATCGCGCAGGCGCTCGTCGATGCGCTCGTAGCCGCGGTCGATCTGACGAATGTTGCCGATCTCACTGCGCCCGTCTGCGCATAGCGCCGCCAACAGCATTGCCATCCCGGCACGGATGTCTGGTGACTCGACGCGCTCGCCGCGTAGTCGCCTGGGCCCCGTCACGATCGCGCGGTGCGGGTCGCACATGACGATGTCGGCACCCATCAGGATCAGCTTGTCGGTGAAGATCAGGCGGTTCTCAAACATCCACTCGTGTACGAGGATCGACCCCTCGGCCTGCGTCGCCAGAGCGACCGCGATCGAGGTCAGGTCGGCTGGAAATGCTGGCCAGGGACCATCTTGGATCTTGCTCTTGTACTCACCCACGTCAGCTTGTACGACCAGCTTCTGCCCGCCCGGCACAACGACGTCATTGCCCTGCAGCTCGGAGCGCAGGCCAACGCGTTCGAACACCAAGCGGATCATGCGTAGATCGCCGGGGACGGTGTCCTTGATGCGTAGTTCTCCGCCGGTGATGCCAGCGAGCGCCATGAAGCTTCCGATCTCGATGTGGTCAGGCGCGACGCTGTGCTCGCAGCCGTGCAGACTGTCAGCGCCGTTGACCGTGATCACGTTCGAGCCGATGCCGTGGATGTCAGCGCCCATCTTCACGAGCATCCGTGCGAGATCCTGCACGTGCGGCTCGCAGGCAGCGTTGCCAATCATGGTCGTGCCTGGCGTCAGCGCGGCGGCCATCAGCGCATTCTCAGTGGCCATCACCGAAGGCTCGTCCATGAACACATCGGTCGGGCGCAGGCCGCGCGGGGCGCTCAGCACGATCTCGCCGTCGCAGTCAGCCAGCGCGCCCATCGCGCGGAAGGCGTCCAGGTGCGGATCCAGACGCCGGCGGCCGATCACGTCGCCTCCCGGTGGTGGCATGACCGCGCGGCCGAAGCGAGCCAGCAATGGACCAGCTAGCAGGAACGACGCACGGATCGACTCCGCGAGCGAGCGCTCGATCTCAACCTCGTGGACGTTGGCGGCGCACAGCACGAGCTCGTTCGCCTGGCGCCAGCTGACATCAACGCCGATCGCAACAAGGATCTCGAGCATCGCCTCAACGTCGCGGATGCGTGGCACGTTGGATACGACAACCTCGTCCTCGGTGAGGACGCTGGCGGCGAGGATTGGCAGCGCGCCGTTCTTGTTGCCAGCCGGCACCATAGTGCCCGACAGCGGGACGCCGCCTTCGATGACGAACTTCTCCATGAGCTTTGGGCGCCGCCTGCTGGTGAATGGGGACCCACCCGCCCCACCCGCCCC
>Ga0302326_10000852_pt1 | contig 79992 bp, 76 predicted proteins | sample Palsa_T0_3_FD_202264 | JGI IMG/M metagenome (GOLD analysis project Ga0302326, IMG submission 202264) | Peat permafrost microbial communities from Stordalen Mire near Abisko, Sweden - Palsa_T0_3 | ecosystem: Environmental > Terrestrial > Soil > Palsa > Peat permafrost | place: Sweden: Abisko...
TCTTCGCCCTGCTAACGCTGCCCGCTGGCGCCCAAACGCCAGACTGGTCCAAGATTAACGACGAAGCCATCCGCCATTTTCAGGCGCTGGTGCAGATCGACAGCAGCGATCCTCCCGGCAACGAAACGCGCGTGGCCGAGTACGTCAAGAAGACGCTCGAAACCGACGGCATTCCGGTGATGATGGTGGCCCAAGACCCGGCGCGCGCCAACATCATCGCGCGGCTGAAGGGCAATGGATCTAAGAAGCCGCTGTTGATCATGGGCCACAGCGACGTGGTGCGCGTGGACCCGGCCAAATGGACCTTTCCGCCCTTTAGCGCGACGCGGCAGGGCGGCTACGTTTACGGCCGCGGCACGCTGGACGACAAGAGCGACCTGCTGGCCGCGATGATGACGATGCTGATGCTGAAGCGGCAGAAGACGCCGCTCGACCGCGACGTGATCTTCGTGTCGGAAGCGGGCGAAGAGGGTTCCACCGGGCCTGGCATCCAATACCTGGTGAACGAGCATTGGAGCGACATCGACGCCGAGTTTGCTCTCGCCGAAGCTGGTGGAGTGCGGCTGAAGAACGGCCAGGCGCGCTACGCGTTGATCGAAACCACGGAGAAGCAACCGGCCACCGCGCGCCTGGTGGCAAGAGGTATATCGGGACACGGATCGCGTCCGCTGCGAACCAACGCCGTGGTGCACCTGGCGAAGGCGGTGGAGACCATCGCGGCTTGGGATCCGCCCATGCGATTCAACGATACGACGCGTTTCTACTTCGAAAAGATGGCGACGGTGAGCAGCCCGGAAGAGGCGGCGCGATTCAAAGAGCTGTTCGACGCGAAAAAGGCGCCGGCGGTTCGCGAGTATCTGGCCGAGCACGATCCGATCGACTACTCGATGTTGCACACCTCGATTTCGCCCAACATCATCAAGGGCGGCTATCAGGTGAACGTGATTCCCTCAGAGGCGGAAGCGACGCTGGATATTCGCGCGCTGCCGGACGAGAACATCGCCGCGTTCTATGACATGATGCGCAAGGTGATTAATGACCCGGCGATCGAGCTGGTGCCGGTGACCACCAACCAGCGCCCGGGCGCCGCGCCGTCGAAATTGGACACGGATGCTTATCGGGCCATCGAAGCAGCCTACCAGAGCATTTATGGCGTGATCACGATACCGCTGATGCAGACCGGCGCCACCGACATGGCGTTTTTGCGGGCCAAGGGCGTCCAGTGCTACGGCGTCGGCGCGATGGTGGACGAAGAGGATGGCCCCAAAGGCTACGGGCCGCATAGCGATCAGGAACGGATACTCGAACAAGCGCTCTACAAGCACGTGCAGTTTTTCTGGCAGGCGGTGAACTCTATCGCCAGCGCCAAACACTAGCCGCAGCGCTTACTTTACATCCGACCGGAAGGCTTCTGTAACCGCTAAAATGGGGTTTCGGCATGAAGATCGCTCTGGCACAAACCAACAGCACGGTCGGCGATCTGTGCGGCAACGCGAAACGGATACTGGCGTTCTCGCGGCGAGCGGCTGAACGGGGCGCGAACGTAGTTGTCTTCCCGGAACTTTCCCTCACCGGTTATCCCCCGCGCGATTTGCTCGAGAAACAGAGCTTTCTGGATCGCACGGAGCAGCACCTGGAGCGCCTGGCCGCCGACGCCGCGCCGCTCGACATCAGCATCGTTTGCGGCACTGTGACTCGTACCGGATCGCCCGCCGGGCTGCCCATTTACAACAGCGCCGCAGTGTTCGAGAGCGGCCGCATAACGTTCCGGCAGCATAAAATGCTGCTGCCTACCTACGACGTCTTCGATGAAGCGCGCTATTTCGAACCGGCCGCGAAACAGTCGCCTCTCGCGCTGGGCGATGCCGTCTCCGCGCTCACCATCTGCGAGGACATCTGGAACGACAAGCAGTATTGGGAGCGCCGCCGATACAGCCGCGATCCGGTGGAAGAACTGGCGTCGGCCGGCGCGCGCATCCTGATCAGCATCAATGCATCGCCCTATCACATGGGCAAACGCGAGCAACGGAGGGAGATCTTCGCCGCCACCGCGCGGCATTTTCGCGTGCCGATCGTGTACGTGAACCAGGTAGGCGGGGACGATCAGCTACTCTTCGATGGCACCAGCTTCGCTATGAATCCGGAAGGTGAGATCATCGCGTGCGCGGCTTCATTCGAAGAAGATCTGGTGCTGATGGACACCGTGACGCTGACGGGCGAACGCCACGACAACCTGCCCGACGAATGCGAGGCCGTTTACCAGGCGCTGGCCATGGGGACGCGCGACTACATCCGTAAATGCGGATTCGAGCGGGTGATCGTCGGCCTCAGCGGCGGAATCGATTCGGCTCTTACGGCGGCCATAGCGGTGGACGCGGTGAGCAAGGAGAACGTGATCGGAGTGGGCATGCCGGGTCCGTACTCTTCCGGGCACAGCGTCACAGATGCGCGCGATCTGGCGCACAATCTGGGAATCCGTTTCGAGCTGATTCCCATCCAGGATCAATACGCCGCATTTCTCAATGTGCTGGAACCGCTCTTTGATGGACCTACAATCGGGGATGGATCGACAATCGGGGTGACTGAAGAAAACCTGCAATCCCGCTTGCGCGGCGTCACCTTGATGGCGCTCTCCAACAAATGGGGCGCGCTGGTGCTCACCACCGGCAATAAGAGCGAACTGGCAGTGGGGTATTGCACGCTTTACGGCGATATGTGCGGTGGACTGGCAGTCATCAGCGACGTGCCGAAGACGCTGGTGTATTCGCTCGCGCGCGTGGCCAACCAGCGCCACGCAGGAGCAATTCCGGAGAACACATTCACCAAGCCGCCCTCGGCTGAACTAAGGCCGGACCAAAAAGATACCGACTCCCTGCCGCCCTACGAAGTGCTGGATCAGATCCTGCGGCAGTACATCGAAAACAATGACGCCCCGCCGCGCATTGCCGAAACGCTTCATCTACCTGTGAACTTGGTGCGCGACATTGTGAACAAAGTGGACCGCAACGAGTACAAGCGCCAGCAGGCTGCCCCGGGCCTGAAGGTAACCACCAAGGCGTTCGGCATCGGCCGGCGCTTTCCGATTGCACAGAGGTTTTCTGAATAAGAAAAGCCGTTTTCTGAATAAGACCAGAGGTTTTCTGAATGAGACTACACGTCCTCTTTGCCGCGTCGATCCTGATCGCAATGGCCCTTCTCTCCTCCTCGCAGCCTCCGCCGCGCGAACAAGTTGGGCCGTTGCCCGACGGCGGATTCCTGCTGAACAGCGGCTGGCGCGTGAAGCCCGCGGGAACGCAAATTCCTCTCGATACGCTGCCGATGTCGTCCGTTCTTTCTAAAGACGGCCGCTTCCTGATCGTGCTGAACGGCGGTTACAATCCGCCCTCGCTCAGCGTGCTGGACACTAGGGATGGGCATGAGATGGGCCGAACCCCGGTGACGGACGCCTGGCTCGGCCTGTCGCTTGCGCCCAACGGGAAGACGCTGTGGGTGGGCGGAGGTTCGCAGGCGTCGGTCTACGAATTTTCGTTCGATGAGAACGGAAAGCTCGCGCCCACGCGTACCTTCGAAATCGTCAAAGGCGCGGCGCGATCCGCGCGCGACTTCATCGGCGATGTCGCTATCGATCCCGACAGCCATCTGCTTTACGCCTGCGACCTGTATCATGACGCGATCGTGGTGGTGAATACGCAATCCGGCATCGTGATCGATCGCTTCAAGACCGGGCGACGGCCGTATCGGATTCTCTTCAACCCCGACGGTAAATCGTTCTACGTGACCAGTTGGGCGGATGGTTCGCTATATCATCACCAGACCAGCGATGGCGCGCTGGTGCAGACTCTGCGGCTGGGCGCTCATCCCACCGGCATGGTCTGGCGCGACCGCGCCACGCGAGCGGAGGAAGGCGATGAAGCCGGAGAAGCCGCGCAACAACCCAGGTTCAAGGCTCGTATCTTCGTCTCGGCCGCGAATACGAACAATGTTTATTCCGTCGGCGTATCGGATAGCGGGGATCTGCGCGTGGTGGAGACCATCAACATTTCCACCACGCCCAATCATCCGCTCGGCATGACGCCCAGCGCGCTGGCGCTCAGCGGGGATCAGAGCCATTTGTACGTGGTCTGCTCGGATGCCAATGCCGCAGCCGTGGTGGATGTTACTGAAGCGCGCAGCCGGGTGCTGGGCTTCGTACCCACCGGTTGGTATCCCACCGCCGCCGCTGCGCTGGCCGATGGCCGCCTGGTTGTGCTGAACGGCAAAGGATCGCGCAGCTATCCAAATCCTAACGGCCCCAACCCAACGAAGAGACAGAACTACTTGAGCATCCAATATGTGGCCCACATCCAGACCGGCTCGGCGTCGTTAATTCCCGCGTTGACCGAGGAATCGCTGGCGAATTATACGGCCGAGGTGAAATCCAACTCGCCCTACAACGATGAAAAGCTCGATGCGACTCCGGCCGGGATTCCCGCCGCCATCCAGCACGTGCTCTACATCGTCAAAGAGAATCGCAGCTACGATCAGGTTTTGGGAGATATGGGCAAAGGCGAGAGCGATCCGGGGTTGTGTCTGTTCAAGGAATATGTCAGCCCCAATCATCACAAGCTGGCGCGCGAGTTTGTGCTGTTCGACAACTTCTACGTGAATAGCGACGTGAGCGCGGATGGCCACAATTGGTCAACCTCCGCCATCGCGAACGACTATGTGACCAAGATGTGGCCCAGCAATTACGCCCGGCGCAACCCCAACTACGGCTTCGAAGGCGGCGAGCCGACCGCTTATCCTCCGGCCGGTTACCTCTGGACTAGCGCTGCCTCGGCCGGTGTTTCCATGCGCAATTACGGCTATTGGGTGGAAAACAAGAAAGAGCCCGGCGCGGACGGCATTCAGATTGAGAAGGTTCTCGATCCGGTGCTGGCCAAGGTTACCAACATGAAGTACCGCAGCTTCGATCTGGATTATCCGGACGTGAAGCGCGCGCGGACATTCCTGGACGATCTGGCGCAATTCGAGAGCGCCAACCAAATGCCCGCGCTGATGTTTATGCGCCTGGGCAACGATCATACGTCCGCTACCACGCCGGGCAAGATCGCGCCGCTACCGGCGTTCGCCGATAACGACTACGCGCTGGGGCTGATCGTGGAAGGCGTATCGCACAGCAAATTCTGGGGCAGCACGGCGATCTTTGTTCTGGAAGACGATGCGCAGAACGGGCCGGACCACGTGGATTCGCACCGCTCGCCGGCGTTTATCATCTCGCCGTACACGCGCCGGGGCGCGATTGACAGCAGCATGTACAACACCACATCCATGCTGCGGACCATGGAACTCATCCTGCACTTGCGTCCCATGACGCATTTCGACGCGGGCGCACGTCCGATGTTCGCCAGTTTCACCGGGCAGGCGTCCCCGCTGCCCTATCAGGTGGAGAAGCCGCGCTTGTCGCTCGAGGAACGCAATCCGGCGAATTCGTCCACGGCCGCTCGGTCGGCGCGGCTCGATTTCACTCAAGAAGATCTGAACGACGACGATGAGTTAAACGATATCCTGTGGCGCGCCATTCGCGGCACCGATCCGCCGGCGCCGGTGCGCAGCATGTTCGCCAGATAAACGGAACGACAGCTTGGCCCGCGCTCATCTTTGCTTCGTCTGGCACATGCACCAGCCTTTGTACAAGGACCTGCTGACAGGTGAATACCGCCTGCCGTGGACGCGCTTTCACGCCTTGAAGGACTACTACGGGATGGTGAAAGTGCTGCAGGATTTTCACGGCGTTCACCAGACGTTCAATCTGGTTCCTTCGATGATAGTTCAGATTCAGGATTATGCTGCGGGCGCCGCGGCCGATCCGTTTCTGGATTGCGCGCTCAAGCCGGCCGAAGAATTGAGCGAGGCCGAGAGCGAGTTCGTGTTGCGCTATTTCTTTCAGGCCAATGCCGACCATCTCATCTATCGCTATCCGCGATACGGCGAGTTGTTTAACGTCTGGAAATCTTGCGGAGCGAATTCCCAGGTTGCCCAAAAAGCCGCGCGGCGGCATTTCAACGTCCAGGATCTGCGCGATCTGCAAGTGCTGTCGCAGGTGGCGTGGTTCGACGAAGAGTTTCAGGAGCACGATGAAGAGGTGCGGGCGCTGGTGGCTAAGGGCCGCGGCTTCTCGCTCGCCGATCAAGCCGTGATGGCGCGCAAGGAGCGCGAGATTCTGGCCGCAGTGGTGCCGGTGTATAAAGAATTTGCGGCGCGCGGGCAGATCGAGATTTCGACCACCCCTTTCTATCATCCGATCCTGCCGCTGATTTGCGATTCCAACATCGCGAGCGTCTCGCATCCGGGTGTCACGCTGCCCAGCCGTTTTCAATATCCACAAGACGCGCTCGATCAATTGAAGCGCGCCCGCGAGTTCATCGAACGCGAATTCGGAACCGCGCCCGTGGGACTGTGGCCGTCGGAGGGCTCGGTGTCCGATGAAGCGCTGTCGCTGGCGGCTGAAGCGGGTTTCCAATGGGCCGCGAGCGACAACGGAGTTCTGGCGCGAACCATCCATCAGGATGGCGGGCCGGAGGTGACGTATCGTTCCTATCTGTGGCAGCAAAACGGACGCGAGCTGCGCATGATTTTTCGCGATCATTTCCTGAGCGATCAGGTTGGGTTCGTGTATTCCGGGATGCGCGCCGAGGACGCCGCCGGGCATTTTCTGGATCGCATTCGGGAGAACACGCGGCCCCTGTTGGAACGCGGCGCGGACGTACTGGTTCCCATCATCCTGGACGGTGAGAATGCCTGGGAGTATTACGACCGGAACGGCCGGCCGTTTCTGAGGGAGTTGTACCGGCGGATCGTCGAGGCATCGGACTCAGGAGGCGATCTGGCGGCGCTCACGGTAAGCGAAGCTCTGGCGCTGGACCCGCCGCGCGCGCTCGATCACATCCATCCGGGATCGTGGATCGATGCGAACTTCGACATCTGGATCGGCGACGAAGAAGACAATCTCGCCTGGGAATACCTGCTCCAGGCGCGGAGGAAATTCGATGAGATTTCGCCTGGGGTTTCAGAAGCGCAGCGCAACCTGGCTTATGAAGAATTGCTGATCGCCGAAGGCAGCGATTGGTGCTGGTGGTACGGGCCGCAACACGTTTCGGAGAACCGCATCGAATTCGACGAATTATACCGGCAGCATCTGGCGAATGTTTATCGCGCTCTGAGCTTGACGCCTCCAGAAGAACTATCGCTCCCCATCCTCAAGTACGATGTTCCGAACCTGAATCAGCCGCCAGCGCATGCCATCCATCCGGTGATCGACGGAGAAGTGACTTCGTATTTCGAATGGGTGGGCGCGGGACGTTACCATCCCGATAACCGGTCCGGAGCGATGCATAGCGGGGAGCCGAAGGTACGCGATGTGTACTATGGCGCCGATAGCGACAATCTCTACCTGCGGCTGGATTTCGACGACGGCTTTGAGTTCGCTGGATTGGAACTGCGCACCGGACTGAAAAGCCTGTCCTTGCTGAACAACCCGTCTGTTGAGTTCGCGAAGCGGCGCATCGCCGAAATTCGAGTGCCTCTCGACGTGGCGGGGTTATCGCCCCAAAGCCCCCTCTACTTGCGACTCGAATATTTATCGAGCACCGCAAGCAATTGGGCCGCCGGGGTCGGCGCCGGCGTGGATCCCAGGACGATCTCCTTGTTGGTAAGAGACGAGCCGTAGAGATCCTTGTTCCAGTCTTCGTCGGGGCGGAGCGTCGCGCCCTGCAGCGATATGCCGGCAAAGATCCCGCGGGCACGGGACCAGGTGAGGATCTCAGCATGCATTTGAGCGTCGGTTTCAGCCGATGAAGTGCGGCCCACCGGACCGGCTGCGACGGATGCATCGGCGCCCAAGGTAAATTTGCTCGCCAAGAGTTTCTTCGCGCCTGGCTCGCTGTTCACCAGCATTACCACGTCGGTTTCCGAGGCGCCGATCTGGAATCCGAAGCTTCCGCCTTCGATGCGAACCGCCGCCGGAGCCGACCAGCCCACGCCGCTTGGCTTACGGCACAGCATGAAGCCCTTGCCATACTTAGCGCCGACGATGAAGGCGCCCTTCTTGAGGCCGGGCACCAGTACAACGCATTGAGCCTTCTCCAACAGATCCTGCGGGATCCCTTTGTCGGGGGCGGACATGATCTCGGTCAGCATGTCGGCTGCATCGTCCAGCCGCTTGGGAGCGTCGCCGGCCGCGTCCAGAAGGCTGCTGCTTGCCAACAGAAGCGCTACGTGCGTTAATTTCATCGTGGTCTCTCCAGGCTCGATTCTAACAGGGTTCCTCGTCATTTTGATGACAGCGCCGTGCAACCTGCGTGGCGCGGATCCTTTAGCGGCCGAGGTCAGCCGGAAGCTGGATTTGATCGAGAGCGGCAAAGCCGCCCCCGGCGCGATCGTGCGATTCAGTTCGGCGGAGTTGAATGCCTGGGTGCGAGCGAAAGCTCCGGCGATTATCCAGGAAGGATTACGCCAGCCGCATCTGACGCTAGGCAACGGCGAGGCGAGCGCATCGGCGCTGATCGATTTCCTGAAGGTGCGGCATTCGAGCGGAGTGGAGACAAGCTGGTTGGTGGCGAAGCTGATTCAGGGCGAAAAGCTGGTGACGGCGCGCGCCAGCATCCAATCGGCCCATCGCCAGGCGACCGTGCATATCTTGCGAGTGGAAATCGGCGGACTGGCAGTAACGGGCGCGGCGCTCGATTTTCTGGTGCAGAATTTCTTCCGGCCGTTTTATCCCGACGCCAAAATCGATGAGCCATTCGAACTGGCGGCCAATGTAGATCGGATCGAGGTCACGCCGGCTGCGGCGCTTGTGTATATAAAGCCGGTTTATATCCGGCGATGATCTCGGTGGCGGCTTCCTGGCCCATGCGAACACAATCCGGAATGCCGATGCCGCGATACGCATTGCCGGCTAAATAAAGGCCGGGAATCCGCCTGACAAGTTCTTCGATACGTGCGATGCGCTTTTCGTGACCGACGGTATATTGCGCCATCGAATGGGGCCAGCGTGCGAGGTTGTGAAACACGGGCTCGGCTTCGAGATTCATGATGCTGCGGAGCTCTCGCCGTGCCGCGTCAACTAGTGATTCGTCGCTCAACGGCATGGCATCGCCGCCCAGGAAACAGCGCAAAACCACCATATTGGGCGGCACGCGATAGTCGAATTTGTTGCCCACCCAGGTGCAGCCGAACATGAGCTTGCGCTCTTTCTTCGGAACCAGGAACCCGTGGCCTTGAAGCGGATGATCGAAGGTCGCTTTCCGGTAGCCAAGCGCCAGCGTGATGGAAGTTGTGTAAGGGATGCAAGCCAGGTGCCCGCTAAGTTCCGGGTTCAACGGACCGACCGGTGCTTCGTGCGCAGGCGTTGCGAGCACCACGTGCTCCGCCTCCATCCAATCGCCGTCTGCCCGCACGCGGAACCCTCCGCTGATTTGCTCCACTCCTTCGGCGTTGGCATGGATTATGTCGGCGCTGGGCCGGAGCGCGGAAATGAGCTGGCCGAGACCGCCTTTCAGGGTCTGCAAAAACGAACCGCCGGGGCTGCGGGGCCGAGGTGTGGCAAGAACCCCGCGCGTCAGGCTGCCGTACCTGGCTTCGATCTCGACAAATCGGGGCAGCACGCTGTTGACGCTCATCTGGCGCGGGTCGCCGCCGTAGACGCCCGCGAGCAACGGCTCACCCAGATAGTCGATGGTTTCCTGGCCATAGTGATCCAGGAGAAATTCGTAGACCGAACGATCGGGCCGCGGGCCGTGCGGCCGGCGAAAAATCTCGAGGCCCATGCGGATTTTCGCGGGCCAGCTCAATAGCGGGGTTTCAAGCAATGGCAGGAATTTGGTCGGGACCATCAGCATGAGTCCCTCGGGCATGCGAACGAGCTTGCCCTTTTTGACGATGTAGGTGATGCGGGAATAATCGTTGGAGCCGATTACCTGATCGGCCAGGCCCAGTTCGCGAATCAGATTCATGGCCCATGGCTTGGCGGCCATGAACCCGTCGGGACCTTCTTCCAGCACGCAGCCCTGTTGAACCGAAGTCTGGATGACGCCGCCGACGCGCGGCGCTCGCTCGAGTAAGGTTGGACGGATGCCGGCTTTGGATAAATAGTAAGCGGCGGAAAGTCCGGAGATTCCGCCGCCGATAATCAGTGCCTTGTGACGCACGCGCTTTTCTAAACAGGCTTACATCTTAAATTCGCGCACGAAATCCACCACGGCGCGAACGCTGTCGGGCGGAGTTTCGGGCAGAATGCCATGGCCCAGATTGAAGATGTGGCCGGGGCGCGAGCCGGTGCGCTTCAACAGCTCATGCACGCGCATTTTCAGCTCGGGCAGCGGCGCAAAGAGCACGGCCGGATCCAGATTGCCCTGAACGGCGGAACGATAGCTGATGTCCATCCAGGCCTGGTCGATATTGACGCGCCAGTCAACACCCATCACGTCGCCGCCGGCGGCGTGCAACTCACGGAAGAAGCCGGAAGCGCCGGTGCCGAAGTGAATCACCGGAACACTGGCGGTGCGAATGCGCTCGATCAATGCGCGCGAGTAGGGCGCGACAAAACGAACGTAATCGTCGGGGCTGAGGGCGCCTACCCAGCTGTCAAAGACTTGAATGGCGCGCGCACCCGCGGTCACCTGGCTGAGCGCGAAGGGGCCCAGCACGTCCACCAGCTTGCCCATCAGACGGCGCCACAGGGTTTCGTCGCGGTACATCATCGATTTGGTGCGGACGAAATTCTTGGAAGGGCCGCCCTCGATCATATAGCTGGCCAGCGTAAAAGGCGCGCCCACAAACCCGATCAGCGGGACGCGGCCCGCCAGTTGGCGGACCACCAGCTGGATGGCCTCACCCACGTAGTTGAGATCGTCGGTATTGGAGATGGAGAGCGAATCGACGTCGTCGGAGGTGCGGACGGGATTGTCAATGTGCGGACCTTCGCCCGCCAGGAACTTCAACTTCAGACCCATGGGCTCGACCGGCAGCAGCAGATCGGCAAAGACGATGGCCGCATCGACATCCAGAAATTCGACTGGTTGCAAGGTCACCTGGGCGGCTAAGTCGGGCCGCTTGCAGATCTCCAGGATTCCGGCCTTGGCGCGGATGTCCCGGTATTGCTTCATGTAGCGTCCAGCTTGCCGCATGAACCAGACCGGACGAACGTCAGTGGGGCGGCGGCGGCAGGCATCTAGAAAACGACTGTTCGTCGAGGTCATTCGCATCGATTTCCCGGCGTGAATTCGAGATTAAGCATCTGTGAGTGGGTTAGCATCCTTTTGGCCGCACCCGCACGGCCCAAATTATAGTAGCGCTTGGACCAAGCCTCACTGTCAATAGTTTGGCCCTGAATTTGTAAAAACAAAGCCAGCCGAGCTCGCCTTGCCCGTAGATTCAATTAGTTAGCGCAAGGCATCGGGAGTTGGGAATGCTATTCCCGAGGGCGACCCTTCTTGATGCGCTTCAGCAGGTGTTCCATGCGCCCCCCGAGTTCGGTAGCGATGTCGGCCTCAAAATGCAGCTCGGGGACCCGAAACAGCTCCAGGCGGCGGGCCACTTCGCGGCGCAGGAATGTAGCGGCGTGTTCCAGGGCAGCGATCACTTGCGGGGCATCGGCGGGCTGGTCCACCCGGATGCGCACCAATGCGTGCCGCTTGTCGGGCGAGACATCGAGGCCGGTAACGGTAGCGGCGGCGACGCGGGGATCCGAAAGCTCGTAGCCGATCAGCTCGGTGAGCTCCTCGCGAAGAGCTTCTGAAATGCGCTCGGTGCGGTGTTGCATGACCTTTTCTACTGGTCGTCGCCCTCGATCGCGGTCAAACGGCGCTCATGAATCTCCGCGATACGAACAAGAGCGCGAATATTCTCGGCGTCTTGCTGCACGATAAGCTTGAGCGACTCTATGTCTTTTGTCGTTTGCTGCTGAAACACCCTGAGCGCTTCGATCTCTCTGATCCCAAGATCGAGGTTCATCGTAAGCGCTTCGATTCGTTCGTCGATGTTCATGTCCGAATACCCCCTTACTCGAACCACTCCATGCTGCTTCCAACCAGGACGCCGCCAACCAAGTTTGCGGCCTCGCGCTCCACCAGCTGCAGTACTTGTTCGGCGTGCGCATGGTCGGCTGAAACAGTGACCGCGGATACCAGCGAGCGCTGCCAAAGATCCTGATAGCCGATTTCGGCCACCGCCACGTTGAATTTGCCGCGCAGCCGATCCTTAAGGCTCTTGACAGTGTGCCGCTTGTCTTTGAGCGAGTGCGCTCCGTCCAGGCGTAACTCCAGGGTCAGGACACCAACGCTGGGCATGCTAGGCTCACGCCATGGTCTCCACGGCGACGCGCTCGGTGGCAAAAGCTTCGATGACATCGCCCGGCTTTACATCCGAGAAGTTTCGCAGCGTGATACCGCACTCGAAGCCGTTCTTCACCTCGCTGGCGTCGTTCTTAAAGCGCTTGAGCGAATCGATCTTGCCGGTGAACACCACCACGTTGTCGCGCAGCAGGCGCACTTCGCTATCGCGCTTGAGCAGGCCGTCGATCACCAGGCAGCCGGCCACATTGCCGACCTTGCTGATGCGGAACACCTCGCGCACCGACGCGCGGCCCTGGTACACCTCCTTAAACACCGGCTCCAGCATCCCGGTCATGGCGCGCTTCAATTCATCGGTGAGTTCGTAAATGATGGTATGGAGCCGGACGTCGACCTTTTCCTGCTCGGCCAGGGCGCTCGCGTTTCTCTCGGGGCGAACGTTGAAGCCGACGATGATGGCGTTGGATGTCGAAGCCAGCAGCACGTCGCTTTCGTTGATGGCGCCCACCGCGCTGCGCAGCACCCGGATGCGAACCTTGTCGCTGGACAGCTTCTGCATCATGTCGGACAGCACTTCGGCGGTTCCGCTGACGTCGGTCTTGAGGATGATGTTGAGCTCCTTGACCTCGCCTTCCTTCAATTGCTCGTGGAACTGTTCCAGCGTCATGCGGCCGCTCTTGGACATAGCGACGTCGCGCGCCTTGGCTTCGCGGTAAATGACAATCTGCTTGGCCTTGGCGGTGTCCGTCACCACCTGGAACATGTCGCCGACTTCGGGGAGCGAATCGAGACCGAGAACCTCGACGGGCATGGACGGCTCGGCGTCGCGCAGAGGGCCGCCGCGATCGTCGAACATGGCGCGGACTTTGCCGAACACGGAGCCGCAGATAAAGTAATCGCCGATGTGCAGCGTACCGTTGCGAACCAGCACGGTGGCCACCGGGCCGCGGCCGCGGTCGAGATTGGCTTCGAGCACGTTACCCACGGCGGGACGGTCGGGGTTGGCCTTGAGATCCAGCAGGTCCGCCACCAGCAGGATCATTTCGAGCAGGAGATCGAGATTCTTCTTGGTTCTAGCCGAAACCTCCACCATGACGGTGTCGCCGCCCCAATCCTCGGGGACCAGACCACGATCGGAAAGCTGCTGCTTGATGCGTTCGGGCTGCGCGTCGGGCTTATCCACTTTATTGATGGCGACGATGATGGGCGCGCCGGCCGCCCGGGCGTGATCGATGGCCTCGATAGTTTGGGGCATCACTCCGTCGTCTGCGGCCACCACCAGGATGACGATATCGGTGACCTTCGCGCCCCTGGCGCGCATACGGGTGAACGCTTCATGACCGGGCGTGTCGATGAATACGATCTTGCGCCCGTTCTTCTCAACATAATATGCACCAATATGTTGCGTGATGCCGCCGGCCTCGCGATCGGCGACGTGGGCGGAACGGATGGCGTCCAGCAGCGAAGTTTTGCCGTGATCGACGTGGCCCATGATGGTGACCACGGGAGCGCGCCGCACTTTATCGGTGGTCACTTCGGCTTCGGTGATGTCCTGCGTGCTCTCTTCTTCGTAGCTGATCTTGTTGGTGGAAGCGCCAAACTCGCGCGCCAGATCCTCGGCCATTTTTACGTCGAGATTCTGGTTGATGGTGGCGAAGATCTTCTTTTCCACCAGCTTCTTGATCACCAGGTTGGCTTTGATACCGAGCTTTTCGGAAAGTTCTTTGACTGTGACGCCTTCAGAAATGGTGATCTCGCGATCGATGGGCGGCGGCGCGGCCATTTGCTCGCCGCGGCGCGACGGCATCCGCAGCCGGCCCTCTTCTTGTTCCACATCGCGATGGCGATCGCGTCCGCCGGGTTTGGCCTGGTGACGCCGCTGCTGCTCGGTGGTGGGAATCAGGGTGGCTGGTTCGGCGCGCAGAGGCGACGTGGGATGCAAGGTACGCGGCCGGCGAAATGCCGCGGGTCCACCTGGCCCTGACGGCGCTCCGGGAGGTCCGCCGCCGACACCGGGTCCACGCATAACGGGCTGGCCGGGACGAATGGGGCCACGATAGATGGGTTGGCCGGGCACGGGCGTCGAACTGCGGGTGGGCATGCCGGGCCGGGGCACCTGTGGTTGAACCTGTCCAGGCGCCGGACGGGTCTGCTGTTGCTGCAGGCGCGCCACCATGTCGGGACGCGGAGGCACGATGGGACGCACGGCGGGCTGTCCAGCGAGATTCGGACGCTGCTGCGGGCGCAGCGGAGTTCCCGGAGTTGGCGCCGCCAGGGGCGCGGCCGTTTCGCTGGGGGGCGGTGCGGCGCGGGCTACCGGCTGCGCTGGAAGCGTGACCGACACGGGAGGCATGGGCGCGGCGGAAGCGGGCGCAGGCAAGGGCTGCCGCGGTCCCGACAGGATCTGGCCCGGGCGAGGCGTGGGTACGGGCCGCGCCGGAACCGGACCGGAACGCAACGGGGGATGCAGCGGCGCAACGCCGCCCGCGGACAGCGGCGGCCTCAAGGGTGCGGGCTTGCTGCGCAGCTGCTCTTCGAAAGTGGTGCCGGGAGTTGTAACGGGGGCCTCCTGCGCGGGCTGAGCCACGGGGGCTGACGCGGGCGCTTCTAATTCGGGAATCGGGATTCTGGCGGTCTGCCCGGGATGCTCGGGCACCGCGGGTGGAGTGGCTTGCTCATGCCGTGCGGGCGGCTCATGCTTACTGGGTTGCTCGGAGATCTCCTCCGGCTCGGCGACGGCGACCGAAGTATCGGCTTCGCGGCGCATCGCAGCGCCTGCTCCACCCTGCACCCTCTGCCGGATGATTTCCGCTACGGGCTCATCAACGGAGCTGGAGTGAGTCTTCTTTTCGGTAACGCCGAGCTCCGGCAACATGTCGATGATGGCGTGCGAGGGGACCTCAAGTTGCCTGGCCAGCTCGTTGATTCGGATTTTACTCATAAATAACGGCAGCGCTTGATCGCGCCGCGCCTAGCGGACCCCCTCCGAGTTCTCTATGGTATCAAATTCCTTTTTCTCGTCCGGCGCGTTCAGGCCGGGAACATGGCCGGTTTCAGGCGTTTCGGAGCCATTGGGAGCGGCGCCGGATGCGGCTTCCAAGGCCGGCGCGTTTTCTGACGCCGGGTTAACATCCGCACTCTGGGGCGCAATCTTTTCGGCGATAAACTCGGCCTGGGGAAGGCCATCCACGGAAATTTCCGCGGTGTCGCCCCCCTCCGCTTCAGCGCCTGGCTCGAACTGTGCGTAATACGCGTTTACCGCGATCAGGATCTTCTCGATAATCCCAGGTCCAATGCTGGGGATGGCTTCCAGCTCCTCAGGCGTCATGGAGCCAAGCTTCTCCACCGTAGCGACGCCCGCCTCCAGCAGCTTTTCGACGATGTCTTCGGCGAGCGCGTGATCGAGCAGCACCGATACGGGCGCGCCCGCGGGAACCAGCGCCGCCATGGCCGTCTCCACTTCCTGGCGTTTTTCCTCTTCGCTCTTGATGTCGATCTTCCAGCCCAGCAGCTTGGCGGCGAGCCGAACGTTCTGGCCCTTCTTGCCTATGGCGAGCGAGAGCTGCGTGTCGTCGACGATCACTTCCATGTGCTTCTCCGCCGCATCCACAATGGACACCCGGCTGATCTTGGCGGGACTGAGGGCGTGAGTGGCAAACACCACCGGGTCCTCGGAAAATTCGATGATGTCGATCTTTTCGCCGCGCAGCTCGCGAATGATGGACTGTACCCGCATGCCCTTCATGCCTACGCAAGCGCCGACACTGTCCACGTCGCGATCCCGGCTCACCACGGCGATCTTGGTGCGCTCACCGGCTTCGCGGGCGCAGCCTTTGATGACCACGGTGTTGTCGTAAATTTCCGGGACTTCCTGCTCGAACAACCGCATCACAAGTTCCGGGGCGGCGCGGGAAACAATGACACCTGCGTTCTTGCCCGCCTTGTCCACGCTGCGGATCACGCAGCGGGCACGGTCGCCCACGCTGAAGTTTTCGAGCTTACTTTGTTCCTTCTTGGGCAAACGCGCTTCGGTCTTGCCGAGGTCCACCATCAGGTCCTGACCCTCGATGCGCTTGACCATGCAATTGACCAGCTCGCCGACGCGGCCGGAATATTCCGAAAAGATGGTTTCCCGCTCGGCTTCGCGAACCTTCTGCAGAATCACCTGCTTGGCGGTCTGGGCGGAGATGCGGCCCAAGGCTTCGGTGGGCTTGGGGAAACGAACTTCCGATTCCAACTGAGCCAAGGGATCCATCCGCAGCGCGTCGGGGAGCGAAATCTCCTTGATTGGATCCTGGACGGACTCCACTACTTTCTTCACGCCGTAGATTTCGAGCGCACCGGTGGCATCGTTGAAGGCGGCCACCAGATCCTCGGTGGTGCGAAAGTGCTTGCGGGCGGCCACCAGCATAGCGTCCTTCACCGCATCGATAACGATCTGCGGGTCGATGCCCTTCTCCTTGCTCAAAATCTCAATGGACTGATAGATACTAGCCACTGTTTCCTCTTCTCAAATGTCTCTGGGAGTGAATTACCAGTCGAACTTCAGATTGGCTTTTTGGACCTGATCCAGCGGGAAGCGGATGACTCTTCCGGCGGCTGGCTCGGGCGCGGCAATTTCCAGGGTAACGACGCCCTGAGAGAACCCGGCCAGCCGGCCTTCCCAGCGACGCTGGTTTTCCACCGGCTCCCGCAGCACGACTTTAGCTTTCTGACCCACGAATCTCTCGAAGTCCTTCGCTTTCGATAACTTACGCTCCAGGCCGGGCGAGCTGACCTCCAGCGTGTAACTATCCCCAGGTATGACGTCCTCGATGTCTAAAATAGTTCCTACCTGGCGCGAAATAAATTCGCAGTCGGCATGCGAAACGCCCAGCGGAACTTGGCCGGAGCCCGGCCTGGGGGACCCAGCGAACCGGTCAATAAAAATCCGCAGCAACCGGCCGCGTCCCGCTCCCAGAAGTTGCACGTCGACAATCTCGATCCCTTCCGGATCGGCAACCCGCTCGGCGATCTCCGCGATCTTAGCGACAATTTCTTCTTTGACAATAAGCGACATCGGACATCAGTAATCTAGTGCAATAAAAAAGTGGGCTTTCGCCCACTGGTCACTTTCGACAATTTCATTATACACGTATAAGAGAGGAGTTAGTGGCGCAGCTACTGCAAAAGCTCCGCGGTGAGCGTTGCACCGCCCATTTCGGCAAGCACCGTGGATATCTTTACCGGCGTCCGCGTGTTCTTGGCAATCCAGAGGGTGGATTTATCCGGACCGCCGTCGGCGGAGGATAGCTCAACTTTGAACGCCTGGAACGTTCCCGCCGGTACCGTGACGGTTTCCGATCGGGCCACTTGAAGCTCGATCAGCTTCACCTTCTGCTTCTGCACATCGAAGTTGCGAAAGACGGCGTAGTAGCCATCGGCCAGCGGAAGGCATCCGATGACGAAACTGGAGCCGGCCCCGTCGGCGAAGAGCGGGCCATCCAGATCTACAGAGATGGGCTTGTCCTCGCCCTCCATTTCCACGCTTCCGGTGGCTCTTCCATTTGAAAACTCTAAGTAGATGGCCATAGGCCCTTGCTTCATGGTGCGTTTCGCGAGCGTGAGGCGGCCGCTCGCCAGAGTGACTGTGTCCTGCATCTCGCCCATCGGCGTATCGATGTTTTCGAAGGCTGTCCAAACGCCCCCCGCCTCTTCAATAGTGGTGGACAGCTTGAGCGCCATCTGTTGATCGCCCATGGAGAGCTTGGCGTCGTATTTGTAGGCGCCGGGCTTAAGTTCAGTCTCGACTTTGGGCACGCCGACGGTGGATGGGTCAACGGTCTTGGAGATCACCACCGTCTTGGGATCGACGGTGATTTCTTCCAGACGCGCCACCACCGCAGGCGAGCCGCCCTCCTGATAGCGACCCTTCAGATGTCCAGCCAGGAATTTTTCGACAGCCATGAACATGGCGAGGTTGTTCACGGGCCGGGCGAAACCGTGGCCTTCATCGGGCGCCAGCAGGTACTCCACCGGGAATCCGCGGTCGCGGAGCGCGATGACGATCTGCTCGGCCTCCCGGCGGTTGACGCGCGGATCGTTGGCGCCCTGTACCACCATCAGCGGCGTTTTGATTTTCGCGGCCGAATAGAGCGGCGAGCGCTCCTCCAGCCATTGCCGGCCCGCGGGCATTTCGGGATCGGCCATGCGCGCGTACATGATTTTGCGCGCGGCTTCCCAATAGGGCGGAATAGACGCCAGCAGGGTCATCAGATTGGATGGGCCGACGATGTCCACCGCCGCCCCATACAGATCTGGAGTGAAGGCCACGCCGGCCAGCGTCGCGTATCCGCCGTAGGACCCGCCCAGGATGCCGATGCGTACCGGGTCCGCGATTCCCTCAGCGATGAGATACTTGACGCCCCAGGTGATGTCGTCTTGCATCTTGGCGCCCCACTCGGCGTTGCCCGCGTTCAGGAACTTTTTGCCGTAGCCGGTGGACCCGCGAAAATTGGGCATGAAGACCGCGTAGCCGCGGTTGGCGAAAAACTGCGCCAGCGCGTTATAGCCCCACTCATCGCGCGCCCACGGACCGCCGTGAACGACAATCAGAGCCGGCAGACTTTTTGCGGGCACTCCTTTGGGGAGCGTGAGGTAGGCGGGAATTTCCAAGCCGTCGGAGGATTTATAGCGGACCGCCTGCATCGGCGCCAGGGATTCGCGGGGCAATTTTTCACGGATCTTATATTGAAAGGAAAGATTGCGCGTTTTGCGGTCGAACAAATACGTTTCGCCAGGCTCCGTGTCGCCATGCGCGCCGATCAGCCACTGAGCTTCGTCGCGTGTGCCGGAAGCGATGGAGATTTCCTTACCGGGGAACTTCGTCTCCAGCCATCGATAGTCGGCTTCAAACGAAGGGTCCTTAAAATAGCGCCGGTCGCGATCGTCGGAATATTCCGTTTCGACCAGTTCGTCGGTGGCTTCCGAGAACCAGGCGGACCCGAAATCGACGCGCTGGAGCGGATCCGATTCCACGGTCTCCACCTGGCCCGTGGCGGGATCGAGCAGCGCGAGCGTCAGCAGATTCAGATCGCCCTGGTTGGTCTGTATATAGGCGCGCCGGCCGTCCTTATGGAACTGGATTACCTCGCAAGTCTCAAAGACGTTACAGGTATAAACGGGGGTAAAGCCGGCGTCATCGACGCGCAGGATCTCCTGATCGCCGGAGCCGCCATCCGAGTCCTTGACGCGCTGAGCCAAGCGGAGATTGCCCTGGAGATCGAAGATCCATTGGGCGATGCGGTCCGTGTTCCGGCGGAGCAGTGTACGCTCGCCGGTGGAGATCTGGAGCTTGTAAAGATCGTGCCAGGCTTTATCGCGATCATTGAGGCCGATGTAGATGACGCCGGGGTCGGTCTTGGGCGCGCTGAACAGCATGACACGCACGCCCTTTAGATTGGTAAGATCGCGCGAAGGCGGGGCACTATCCAAGCGGGCGTCATTTGAAGCAGGGGCGCTCGGATCAACCGCATAAACGTTGAAATTTTCGTCCCCGGCGCTGTCTTTGACGTAAGCGATGAACCTAGCGTCGCGAGTCCATAAGAAACCGGCAATGGGGCGCGCGGTTTCGGTGGTCATCAAGCGGGCGGAACTGAACGGCCGGTCCGTTTCCTTCACCCAGATGTTGCGCGTCTCCTTCCACGGTTTCAGGAACGCCAGGTACTTGCCGTCGGGCGAAAGTTGAGCGCCGGAGATTTCGGGATCGCCGAACAGCAGTTCACGGTCGATGAGTGGTGGAAGGGCGGACATCGTATGATCCCAAGTTAACGGATATCCGGATAGCGAGCCAGCGTCACGTTGGACTCTTCCAGCGCCTGGCGGACCTCGCGGCTGGTGAGCGCGTCCAGCTCGCGACGCCGGCTTTCCTTCAGGCGGGTGCGGGCGGCTTGCAATTCGGCGGTGCAAAATCCCGGGTGGCACATGAATTCCGTGCTGCCTTCCGGCAGATGGCGGATCAGACGCGCCAGCTCGGCGGCGTCATACAACCCGGTGAGCCGAAAGCCCGCAAAATGATCCGTGGTGCGGCATTGATAGCGATTCAGAACGCGATGAAATGCGGGGCGCGCGAGTCCGAGAGTCTGGCTTACCACTATCCGCCCCCAGGGCGCGCTGCCAAAGCTCAGCGGCAGGTCGAAGGGCCGGCGCACCCAGGGAATCTTAAAATCCGACGCGATGCGCGCCACCGCGTTCAGCACGGGCGGCCACAGGTGCGTGTGCTTGTGCGTGTCAAGATGGGTAGGCTGAATACCCGCGCTTTGCACCTTGCGCACTTGGGCGGCCAGCTCATCGTATACGCGCATACGGCGCAGGGCGATCTGCCGGATCATTTGTAAGATGGTGGGCGGAAAACCATCGCCGCCCACTAACACCAGGTGCACGCCGACATCGAGCGACCTATTCTCGCGCGCGAGCATGACGGCGTGATCGAACGCGGCGCCGGTTGCCATTATCGTTGCCGCGGTGAGGATGCCCTGCCGGTGGGCGTGGATGATTCCTTCGTTCACGTCGCGCGTGTAGCCGAAGTCGTCGGCGTTAGTGATCAGGTATTTCAAGCCAATGCTTCAAAATATCGAGAGCTTGATGCGCAGGAACTTCTTGGGGTTGGCGCGGAAATCCTGCATCAGAAGATGCATCTGGCGTGTGGCGCCGTTGAGGTTGTCGTACAACTGCTGATTCACCAGCAACTGGCCGATGGTTCCCTGGCCGGAGTTCACCTTGTCGATTATAGAATCGATCTTGGCGACGGTAGCCTTCAACTGGTTGCTCAGATCTTCGCTGGTGAGGAGCTGGCCGGCCGTACCCTTGCCGGCGTTCAGGTTATCTACAAGCAGATGCACGCCCTTGACGGTATCCTGGATCTCATTGTAGACCGCAGGATCCTTGAGAAACTTGCCGGCGGTGCCCTGGCCGGCCTGCAGTTGCTGCAGCATAGTATCCGCTCGATTCAACGTGGCGACGAAATTATCGTAGAGCTCATGGTTGTTGAGTAAAATGCCCAGCGTGCCCTTATCGCTGTTCAGGGTATCGGCGAGCGCTTTCACTTGAGCGAGGATTGCCAGCAGGTTGTTGTAAAGCGTTTCATCCACCAGCAGCTTGCCGATGCTGCCTTGTCCGTTCTCCACCAGTCCTACGATTTTGTCGACCCGCTGAACAGTATCTTGCAGCGAGTTCATCACGCCGAAGCCCTGTTCGACCAGATCCTGAATTTGCCCGGTGTTGACGCTGGGAATTTCCTGGTCAGGGCCGACGGTCATGGTGCTCTTGCCGGATTTAATGTTGATGTACTTGGTGCCGAGCACGTTGGCGGAGCTGATGGAGGCCAGCGAATCGCTGGGGATGTCCCGGAGCGTGTGGGCGGGCAACTCCATGTCGATACGAACCAGCCGCATGGGATCTTTGGAACCGGAGAGGCGAATCGTACTGACCTTGCCGATCGGAATACCATCCAGATTCACCGGAGCGCCCGTGGTGAGCGCGGCGGCGTCGGCCATGTAGGTGTAGATCATGACCTGATGCTCAAAGATATTGGTCTGGCCGGTGATCAGAAAAATCAGCACGGCCAGGATGATCATGGCGAAGATCGCCAGAATACCCACTTTGAGTCGCGCCCAGGTGGCTCTATTCTCAATCGCCATAAGTTATGAATGTTTTGGCACGAATTTTTGGACGTAATCGTCCTGGGACGCTTCTAGCTCGTGCTGGGTGCCCTCAAAGACCACCCGCCCATCTTTCATCACCATAAAAGTAGTGCGGGTCGGATTGGAACCATGTTCTCCCCCCGCTCCATTATTGGATGCTGGCTCCAAGTGGCCGCTGCTGCGATTGTATCGAAATTTAGCCATCAGTTGCCCGTCCTGATAACGCTGCGTGACGATGAGGTTGGCGGCGTTCTTCGAGTCGCGCTCTTTGACAATGAGGGCCATGATGGTATTGGCGGTGATGGGATCGAGGCCGGCGGTCGGCGAATCGTACAGCACCAGGGGAGGCTCGGTCACCACCGCGCGGGCGATGCCCACGCGGCGCCGCATCCCGCCCGACAGCTCGCTCGGATACTGCTCCAGGGTTTGTTCCAACTCGACAAACCGCAGAGCTTCCCGGACCTTTGTTTCCGCTTCCTGGAGCGATTCGGGATGCTCGGTCCGGTTGACCAGCGGATAGGCGACGTTTTCCTCAACGGTGATGGAGTCGAACAATCCACCCTCCTGAAAAAGCACTCCGACGCCGCTGCGAATATGGAATAATTGAGCCTCTTTGAGGCCGGTGATTTCTTGGCCGAACAGATAGATTTTTCCCGAGTCCGGGCGAACCAATCCGATGGCGGCCTTCAGCAGCGTGGTCTTGCCGCTGCCGGCCGCACCGAGCACCACGCGGGTTTCTCCGGCGTGCAATTCAAACGAGACGGAATCGAGAGCGGCAGTTTCGTCGAAGTTCATATGTACGTTCTCGAACCGCAGAAGGCATTCACTTCCCGGGGGGCTGGGCGGATCGCTCATCGCTATTCGATCTTAGTGCGGATTCACGTTCAGTGCAGGTTAACGAAGACGCGCGTGATCAAGGATGTGATCACGAAGACCCAGACGGAGGCGGCCACCACAGCCTTGGTGGTAGCCAAGCCAACGCCTTGCGTGCCGCCGGTGGTACGCAGACCATAGAAACAACCGACCAGCGAAATGATGAAGGCGAAAACGAAGGGCTTCAGCAGGCCCTGGGCGATGTCGTTATACTCCAACGCTTGATAGGCGTTTGTCCAGTACTGCGTGGTAGTAAGGCCGATGGAAAGGTAAGCGATCACATAGCCGCCGATCAAGCCGACGAAATCGGCGATGATGGTCAGCATGGGGAGCATGACGCAGGTAGCGATCATGCGTGGGGTCACCAGTTTCTGAATCGGATCGGTCCCCAGCGCGCGCATGGCGTCGATCTGCTCGGTCACCTTCATGGATCCGAGTTCGCTAGCGATACCGGACGCATTGCGCCCCGCCACCAGCAACGCGGTCAGCACCGGACCCAGCTCCCGAACCAGCGTGATGGCCACAATCTGGCCCACCTGGTCCGTGGCGCCGTATTGCGCGAGCGCCCGCGACATCTGCATGGTGATGACGAAGCCGCTGAAGAAGCCGATCAGAATGACGATGGGCAGGCTGCCCACGCCGATGACGTCCATCTGGATGGCGATGTCATCCACATAGTGGGGCCCGCGAAAGAGATTGCGGAGCGCGCGTCCGGAAAGAATGTAGAAATCCTGGATGGCGGCTACCGGCGGCTTCAGTACGTCGAGCAAACGGCCCCTCGCATTTCCCGATGCTACCACGGCGAACGGCTGAAGACCGCTCCCTGACGGTCACGGCTCGGAATGAAGCTGGCGATCGACTACAGCCTGACGATTTTGGGCGAGGGATGATTCTTGAGCGCATTGCGTGTATCGACGATAAGCTTGGCGCGATCGACAATGGCTGCGTAGTCAACGCCGCTGTGATCGGTGACCACCACTACGCAATCGGCTTGACCGGCCATGGCGATGGCATCTTGCGCAATTAGCTGATGGTCATCCAACTGGAGCGTGGCAACGAACGGATCGCTGTACGTAACGCGGGAGCCGCGCCGCTCCAGCAGCAGAATGATGTCCAGGGCGGGCGATTCCCGCACGTCGTCGATATTGCGCTTGTAAGCGGCGCCCAGAACGTGCACATGCGAGCCTTTGAGCGCCTTGGAATGATCGTTCAGCGCGTTCTGAATCTTGTCCACCACGAAGTGCGGCATCTGCCCGTTGATATATCCGGCCAGCTCGATAAAGCGCGCCTCAATGCCCGCTTGCTTGGTTTTCCAGGAAAGATAAAAAGGATCGATGGGAATGCAGTGACCGCCCAGGCCGGGTCCGGGATAAAACGGCATGAACCCGAAGGGCTTGGTGGCCGCGGCGTCGATCACTTCCCAGACGTTGATGCCCATGCGGTCGCACATGAGAGCCATTTCGTTGACCAGCCCGATATTGATCATGCGAAACGTATTTTCTAGCAGCTTCACCATTTCGGCCACGCTGGTGGAACTCACCGGCACCACCTTTTCGAGCGCTTGAGCATAGAACAGCGCGCCCAGCCTGGTGCAGGCCGGCGTAATGCCGCCCACCACCTTAGGGATGTTGGCTGTTTGGTACTGCGGGTTTCCGGGGTCCACGCGCTCGGGCGAGAAACACAGGAAAAAGTCCTCACCCACCTTCCAGCCCGTGGCTTCGAGCATGGGCAGTACCAGCTCGTCGGTAGTCCCGGGGTACGTAGTGGACTCTAGAATCACCAACTTGCCAGGCCCCAGGTATTTCGCGGTCGCCTGGCACGCCGACACGATGTAACTCATGTCCGGGTCCTTCGTCTTGCGTAGCGGCGTGGGCACGGCGATGTTGATGGTATCCAGGTCCGAAATGACTGAAAAGTCGGAAGTAGCGCGAAATTTTCCCTCCGAAAGCCACTTCTGTAAGGTGTTGGTGGGAACATCCTGGACGTAGGAGTCGCCGCGATTCAACTGCGCGACCTTGGAAGGCTGGATGTCGATTCCAGTGACCGGGAATCCCGCTTTGGCGAATTCCATCGCCAGCGGCAGACCGACGTAGCCAAGCCCGATGATTCCGACGCGGGCGGTCCGGTTCTTGATTTTCTCTTCCAGCACCGTTGCGGTAGCTATTAAGGCGGTTGTGGTTTGCATGAAGGAGCGCTCTTCTTAACTGTAACGCCGGGCGGTCCAGTTCCTCGAGAAAGGATTAGGTTGAAGATGGAAAAACCAGCTCACATCGCTGTGCTCGGTCTGGGATATGTCGGGTGCGTGACGGCTGCGTGCCTGGCCAGTCTGGGACATCGCGTCTGGGGCGTCGACCCGGATAAGCACAAAGTGAAAGAAGTTGAGAACGGGCGCGCGCCCTTTTACGAACCTGGGCTCGAAGATCTGATCCGGGAAAACATTCAAGCCGGGAGGCTTTCAGTCTCCACCTCGCCCAGCGCCATCGTGGAAGCGGATGCTGCGTTGATTTGTGTCGGCACGCCGTCGGAAAAGAACGGCGATCTGGCACTGGATCAATTACAGCGTTCGGTGGCGGAGATCGCCGGACAACTTCCGCGACGAGGGAAGGGCCTGGTTGTTGCCGTTCGGAGTACTGTTTTTCCGGGGACCTGCGAGGCGCTGGTGCTGCCCGCTTTCGCGAACCATCCGGAGGTAAGCGTCGTGTCGCATCCCGAGTTTCTGCGGGAGGGCACGGCCGTGCGGGATTTCTTCGAGCCACCTCTGCTGGTAGTGGGAGGCAGCCGTGAGACAGCGAAAGTGGTGGCCGGGTTTTATCGGACCCTGAGCGCCAAGCCGGCGCTGGTATCGCTTCGCACCGCGGAAATGATCAAATACGCCTGCAATGCCTTCCACGCGGTGAAGATTGCCTTCGCCAACGAAATTGGAGCGCTCAGCGGACAAGTGGGAGTGGATGGGGCCGAAGTAATGGCCACGCTGTGCGAAGACGTCAAGCTAAACTGCTCAGCGGCCTATCTGAAGCCCGGATTCGCTTTTGGGGGCTCCTGTTTGCCGAAGGACCTGCGCGCGTTGGTCTACCGGGCGAAGCATCTGGATTTGAAGTTGCCTCTTCTGGAATCGGCGATGCCGAGCAACCAGCAGCATCTGATGCGCGCGATCCATGCCGTGCTCGATTTGCCCGCGCGACGGATCGGGGTGATCGGGCTGGCCTTTAAAGAAGACACCGACGACTTGCGCGAGAGCCCGGTGGTGACGCTGCTGGAACAACTGATGGGTAAGGGCCGCGCCGTTCAGGTATTCGATCCGCAAATTCGTTTGGCTGCGATTTATGGTTCAAATCGCAATTTCATTGTCGACACGATTCCACACATCGGCCGGTTGCTGACCGGCAGCTTGGATCAGATTCTGGAGTGGGCGGACCATCTGGTATTGGCGCAGAAGCAAAACATCGAGACGATGCATCGAATCCAGGCCAGCGGCCTTCCCGTGCTTGACTTGATGAACGGCCGCTTCGAACCGGCGCCCTGGGTGCAGGCCGCATTCAGCGCCGCGAGCTAGAAGCAATGCTTCGGCTCTTTCGGGTTTATGTCTCGGCCAGGGTCGCCGCACTGCTGGCCGCGGAATTCATTCTCATCTACGCGTGTTATCTGGGCGCGACATTGGTGTGGCTGCGCGCCGAAGGGCCGGCCTTTGTGGCGGACGACCAGGGATGGCTGCGTATTCTCATCGTGGCGTTCTGCCTGGTGTTGGCCAGCTACTTCCTCGATCTTTACTCCATCCTGAATTTTTCAAGAGAAATTCTTCAAAAAGTCGTAGTCGTTGTGGCTGCCGCGTTCCTGACGGAAGCCATCCTGAGTTACTTCAAGCTGGCGCAGCTGGTGGTTCCGGCTGGACCGATGATCGTGGGCAGCGCGCTCACACTCAGCGCGCTAATCGCTTCGCGCTTTCTCTTTCAGTTGTTACTGAGCAAGATCCCAGCCGACGGCATAGTTTTTCTGGGCGATTCGCCTGTGGTGCGAGAAATCGCCAGCCATCTGGAAGCGCATCCCGAGAAGGGACTGACCCCTTTGGGATTTCTTGACGATACGAATTCACCGGCCGGAGAACTCCTGGGGAGGATTGCGGATCTGCGCGAAGTGGTGGACCGGCTCCATCCCAAGCGGATCGTGGTGGGTTTGCGGGAGCGCCGTTCCAATCTGCCGGTCACACAACTGCTGGAGCTGCGGCTCTCCGGCATCCGGATCGAAGACGCATTAAGTACCTACGAGGTGGCATTTGAAAGAATCTCGACGCACGAACTGCGCCCTTCCCAGTTGATCTTCAGTTCCAGCGATCTTGGGCCAAATAGGACCGGCGTACGTCTGCAGTCTGCTTATTCGATAGCGATTGCGGCGCTGGCGGCGGTAGCGTAATGCTGCTGGTGGCGGCGCTGGTGAAGCTGACGTCGCCCGGGCCGGCGCTGTTCCGGCAGCAACGCGTGGGAAAGAACAACCGCATATTCACGCTCTACAAATTCCGTTCGATGGTGCAGGACGCGGAAGCGCACAGCGGCGCCGTGTGGGCCACTCGTAACGACCCGCGCGTCACGCCGGTGGGGCGCTGGCTGCGCAGACTGCGGCTGGATGAACTGCCGCAGCTGTTCAACGTCCTCAAGGGCGATATGTCCATCGTGGGGCCGAGGCCGGAGCGTCCCGAATTCGTCGCCGAGCTCGAAAAGCGCCTCCCGTACTACCGCCAGCGCCATTGCATCAAGCCCGGCATCACCGGCTGGGCGCAGATCAAGCACAAATACGGCGGTACGTTGGAGGACACCATCGTGAAGCTGGAATACGATTTGTACTACATCAAGAACCTGGCGCCGGCGCTGGACGCCGTCATCATGTTTCACACTGCGAAAGTAATGCTGTTATCAAGAGGAGCTCAATGAAATGAAGACTGAATTAGTGAGAACCAATCTGCCTCCGGCGGCGCTCGTGCGTGTTCCCGCCGGAACCATCGAACGCCGTATGTTCGCAACGCGGGGACACGTCGTTATGCTGGACTCCGATCTCGCGAAGCTTTATCGCGTAACCACAAAGGCGTTCAATCAAGCTGTCAAGCGCAACAGCTGCCGTTTCCCTTCAGACTTTATGTTCCAGCTGACCTCAGAGGAGGCAAGAGTTCTAAGGTCACAATCTGTGACCTTAAACGGCGTGCGCGGATATAGCGTCAAGAAGGGACGAGGCCGTCATAGCAAGTATGCACCGCTCGTATTTACCGAGCACGGCATCGCGATGCTTTCCTCGGTGTTGCGGAGCAAGCGCGCCGTTCAAATGAACATTCAGATTATTCGCGCATTCATTCGCCTGCGCGAGATGCTGATCAACCACAAGGATCTCGCGCTTCGGGTGGAAAAGATCGAGACCGTAAGCCAACGTCACGGCGGGATGATCGGAGTCCTTGCCAGCGAGATTGTGCAGATGAAAAAGGCGCCCGCCGGAAGGCGGCGGTTCGGATTTCAAATCGAAAAGAAGAACTAGTCGTCGAGGATAGGCAGCAGCGCCGGTTCAATTGGCGCGCCTAAGTCCAGATAGCGCGGATCGAGAAGACGGCTGGGTTCCAGGTTGCCCATCGCGGAGAGCAGCGTCTCCTTCAAGTGCGGATAATCTTTTTCGATTTCACTGAAGAGACTTCGGATCGACTTGCGCACCGTGCCGGTACGCAGCGAGCAGCCGCACGGCGTGATGGGCGCGCCCAATGATTCCGCATAACGGCTGGTGATGTCCTCCGTCACGAACACCAGCGGACGAATCAGGCGGAAATCCTTTTCGCGAGAGTAAGTGATGGGGGGCAACGCGCTTACCCGGCCCGTAAACATGGCGTTGCGCAGGAACGACTCGCAAAAGTCGTCAGCGGTGTGCCCGAAGGCGATAACATTGGCGCCCAGGCCGCGGGCGATCTGATAGACGGCCCGGCGGCGGAAGCGGCTGCACAGGTCGCAGCCATGATCGGGCTGTTCTTCGAGCAATCGCAGCGACGGATTATCGCGATGGTATGTCCAGTCCACGCCGCGCGTCTTCAAGTATTCGCCTAACGGCTCAATGGGACGCAGGAACTTGCCCTGCTCCACGGTGAACGCGCACACCGAGAACTGAATGGGCGCGCGCTTGGCCAGCAACAACAGTGTCTCGAGCATGGTCAGGGAATCCTTGCCGCCCGAAAGCGCCGCGGCCACGCGATCGCCATCGCGGATCATTTTGAAGCGGCCCACTGCCTCGCCCACTTTGCGCAAAAGAAGCTTTTCGAGATCCATTTTATTTCGGAGACACCGGCTCCCTTATGGTCGCGGCTCGGTTAGTTTTCCGCTACGTATTTCCAGCGGCCGGTTTCAAACTCCAGGTTGAAGTTCTCGCCCAGATACACGCGCCGCACTTCCGGATCGCGGCCCAGCGCGTCCGGCGTGCCGGCCCGGAAGATTTTGCCGTTGTTGATGATGTAGGCGCGATCCGTCACCGCCAGGGTCTCGCGAACATTGTGGTCCGTCACCAGAATGCCGATCCCGGAGTTTTTCAGATCGAAAATGATGCGCTGCAGCTCCAGCACCTGGATGGGATCGATGCCGGAGAACGGTTCGTCCAGCAGCAGGAAGCTAGGTTCGATCACCAGCGAGCGCGCAATCTCCACGCGCCGCCGCTCGCCGCCGGAAAGTGCGTAGCCTTTGTTGTGGCGCACGGTCTCGAGGCCCAGTTGCTCGATGAGCCGGTTCATCCGTTCGCGCCGCTCGCGCCCGCTCATGCGCAGCGTTTGCAGGATCGCCATGAGGTTGTCTTCCACGGTCAGCTTGCGGAACACCGAAGCTTCTTGCGGCAGATAGCTGATCCCGCGCTGAGCGCGCTTATACATCGGCATGTTGGTGATGTCGTCGAAACCCTCGCCGTTGCTCACCTGCACGCTGCCGGAGTCAGGGCTGATCAGGCCGACAATTATGTAGAACGATGTGGTTTTGCCCGCGCCGTTGGGCCCCAGCAGACCGACAACTTCGCCCTGCTTCACCCACAGCGACACGTTATCCACCACTTTCCGGCCGCGGTAGCTTTTGGAAATTTCGGCGGTTTGTAGAGTACGCATCGGGAACTTACTTGGCAATCGGGGTCTTACGGTGCAACACGCTCTTCACCGGCTGTTGGGCCACACCGTTCACCAGCAGCCTGTCATCGGACGAATACCAAGTCAATTTCTGCCCTCGCGTGGTTCCGCGCGTGCTGTCCACAAATCGCGGCTGACCTCCTTCCAGGATAACTTTGTCTTCGTCCACGTAGTATTCGGCGTGTTCGGACCAGGCGTCGCGGGTGCGATCCAGGGCCGTTTCATGAACCTCCACATGGGTGTCCGCGAAAGCGTGATCGAGCGACGAATCGTTGCTGTCGTTGCGCAAGAACGCGTGAATATCCTGACCTTTCACCAGCATGTTCGGCCGCTCCAGAGCGACGCCGCCGCTATAGTGCGCCACGCGAGTGTCATCGTTATAATCCAGATCCGGGGCCCTCACAATGGTAAACACGCGCAAAGACGCCTTGGTTGCGGTCTTGGGGGGCGAATCTGGTTTGGGCACGTCCACCTTGGGACCATCTTTCTTGGGACCATCTTTGGACGTGGCTTCGTCTTTTGTCTTGTCGAGCAACTGGCTCAACACATGCCCGTGCGCTTTCAGGAGATTATTGTCGCGGTCAATCTCGACGGTCTCCGCTTCCAGGCGGTCCGCGCCCTGCCAAAGCACCGCATCGCCTTCATAGCGGATATCCAGATTGTTGTCTTTGGAGATCATCTTTCTGGCGCGGGCGTGCAGCGGCTCGTCTTCTGAAAGCATTCCGCCGCCGCTCGAATCGTCCTTCTTTTTATCGGGCAGGCGCGTGGAGGTGACGCGCCCTTCGGCGGTGAAGTCGCCCGTCATTTGATTCATTACGATCTTGTCGGCATCGGCTGAACCGGTGGAATCCCACATGCGTGCGCCGCCTATCAGATTGATGATGTTGTTGGGCTGATCGAGCAACGCTCGTTCGGCTTTAGCATGCCGGGCGCCCTCTTCATATCGGAAATCGCCGGATTGATCGAGAGTGGCCAGCTGCGACGAATTGGGCAGGAATGTGGCAACCATATTCTTGCTCCAGGTCAGGGCCGGCGCCGGCGCTTCCTTAGCGTCCTTCAGCTTGGGCTTTTCGGTGCGGGTGGTTGCCGCAATGGAGCGGAAGCTCTGGATCGTGTTCTTCGGCCCGTAGGTCATCCAAATATGATCGCCGTTCATCCAGCGGTGCGGCTGCTCCGGGCGATTCGGAAGAAACTCGATCGCCCCCGGCCCGTCGGTCTCCACCGCCTCTATCTCCTGGCCGCCCGGGCGCATCTTGGTATGAATGGTGTCGCTCTTGAGCACGCGCGTGTCGGGGGGATCGACGCCCGGCTTGACCACCGGTTTGGATTCCATGGCGCCGTGACCCTGCGCCACCGCGGTCTGCAAAATGCTGTCCGATTCGGTGGTTTCGAAGTCCATCACCACGCGATCGGACGTGATGGTGGTCTGCGACGTGTCGCCATTGGACACCACACGCGCCTGGTCCACACCGGTCATCTTTTGAATCTGATTGTTGTCGTTAAACTCCACAATGAGCCGATTGGCGCTGTATTCCAGATTGCGGCCCGGACGTTGATCGGTGCCCTTGGCCTGGGTGGTCTCCACCTGCTTCAAATTGCCGTCCTCGAGCGTCACCGTAGCCGGACCGGCGTTCATGGTCAGGGTGTCGCGGGTCAGCTTAGACCAGGGCGTAAGGAACACCGTCGCATTCCGCTCGTTGTAATTGAGCTGGGCGGTCTCGATCTTCATGGGAATGGTGCCTGGATCGGTTCCGCGCCAGGTCATGGATACCTGATTGTGCAGATTCAGCTCGCGCGTGTTGGGATTGTAATCGGCGCCGAGGGCCTGGCCGTCGCCGCGGTCGAACTGAAAGGTCGCCAGACGGTCCGTGTAGGCTTTACCGGTTTTGCTTTCCACGCTGACGCCGGTGGATTTGATCACCATCAGCCGGCCGGTGGGCTGCTCGTGCTCCGGCACCTTCATCGTGATCTCGACCTCGCCCTCCGAGTATAAGATTCCGTGGCCAACGTCGAACTCGGCCTTCTCGCATTTCACGTGGTTATACGTGTCGCCGTCTTTGTTGAAGATGTCGAGTGTTACGCCGGTCAGTTCGTCCTTGCCGTCCAATTCCTGGAAGTCGTCGGAGTGCATGGTGATGACCGTCTTCTCGCTGGAAGTGTGGCTGTAAGTCCAGCCGCGGAAGGTGGCCGAAGTTCCAGGCGCCAGATTCCGGGGTTTGACGGGCGCGCTGGCCGCCTGCTTTTTCAGCCGGACGTAATACGTCCGCCCAACGGTTGAGAGGATTGCGACGAAGCCCAACAGAATGAGTGGCGCCGCACGTCGCATGAATCCTTCTCCAGCATATCCGGAAGCCGAGAGCGCTGTCTATTGGGTTTCTGGTACAAATTTATTTTCTTCATATTCAGTAAGTTACGATGAAATATTGTCACTCCTCAAGCGAGTCTGCTAATATAACCAAGGAGCGGAAAGCGTTCGCTGGTCCGCCCCAAAGTTCAAATCCCCATGTTAGAGGAGGCTCAACAATTATGAACATTCGTCCGCTCTACGACCGGATCGTCGTGAAACGCCTGGAAGACGAAAAGGAAAACAAGATTGGTGGTTTGTTTATCCCGGATTCCGCCAAAGAGAAGCCGCAAGAAGGAGAAGTCGTTGCCGTTGGAAAGGGCAAACGCCTGGAGGACGGCAAAGTAGTTCCACTAGACGTGGAAAAGGGTGACCGCATCCTGTTCGGCAAATACTCAGGCAGTGAGATCCGCATTGATGGAGAAGAATTTCTGATCATGCGCGAGGACGAGGTCCTCGGAGTTCTGGAAGGCGCCGCCAAGAAAGCTACGAAAGTAGCCTAGGCGCAAAGTTTCTTTGAAAGGAGACATTTTCAATGGCAGCAAAACAGATTGTATATAGCGAAAATTCCCGTCAAGCGATTCTGCGCGGCGTCAACCAGTTGGCTGATGCGGTGAAGGTAACGCTTGGCCCGCGCGGCCGCAACGTAGTACTGGAGAAAAAGTTCGGCGGCCCAACCATTACCAAAGACGGCGTCACGGTAGCCAAGGAAGTGGAGTTGAAGGATCCGCTCGAGAACATGGGCGCGCAGATGGTGCGTGAGGTTGCCTCGAAGACTTCCGACACCGCCGGCGACGGCACCACCACCGCCACTATTCTGGCCCAGTGCATTTTCCGCGAAGGCGTGAAGGCAGTGGCAGCCGGCGCCAACCCGATGGCCCTGAAGCGCGGCATCGAGAAGGCTGTCGAGCTGGTGGTCAATGAAGTTAAGAAGTTCTCCAAAGACGTGAAGGACAACGAGACCATCGCGCAGGTTGGAACCATTTCCGCCAATGGCGACGCTGAGATCGGAAACACTATCGCCAACGCGATGAAGAAGGTGGGTAAGGACGGCGTCATCACGGTGGAAGAGAGCCGGACCATGACCACCGAGCTGCAAACCGTGGACGGCATGCAGTTCGATCGCGGTTATCTCTCGCCCTACTTCATCAGCGATCCCGATCGCATGGAGTGCGTGCTGGAAGATCCCTACATCCTGATCCACGAAAAGAAGATCAGCAATATGAAGGACCTGCTTCCGCTGCTGGAACAGATCGCCCGCTCCGGCAAGCCCTTGCTGGTGATCGCCGAGGAAGTGGAAGGCGAAGCGCTGGCCACTCTGGTAGTCAACAAGCTGCGCGGCACGCTGAATGCTTGCGCGGTGAAGGCCCCCGGCTTCGGCGATCGCCGCAAGGCCATGCTGGAAGACATCGGCGTCCTGACCGGCGGCAAGGCTCTCATGGAAGAGACCGGCATCAAGCTGGAGGGTGTGCGGCTGGAAGACCTGGGCCGCGCCAAGCGGGTCACGGTGGACAAAGACAACACCACCATCATCGATGGAGCCGGCAATCAGAAATCGATCGAGGGCCGTATTAAGCAGTTGCGCGCGCAGATCGACGAGACCACCAGCGATTACGATCGCGAGAAGCTGCAAGAACGTCTGGCCAAGCTGGCCGGCGGGGTTGCGGTGATCAAAGTCGGGGCAGCCACCGAGACCGAGATGAAAGAGAAGAAGGCTCGCGTGGAAGACGCGCTGCATGCTACCCGAGCGGCTGTCGAAGAAGGCATCGTTCCGGGCGGCGGCGTGGCTCTGTTGCGCGCAGCCAAGGCCTTGGAAGGCCTGAAGGTGCATGGCGACGAGCAGATCGGCGTAAACATAGTACATCGCGCCTGCGAAGAGCCGGTCCGGCAGATCGTCGGCAACGCCGGTTACGAAGGTGCGATTGTGATCGAGAAGATCCACAACGCCAATGACCCCAACTACGGCTTCAACGCTGCCACCGCGCAATACGAAGACCTGGTGAAGGCGGGCGTCATCGATCCGACCAAGGTAACGCGTTCGGCCCTGCAGAACGCCTCTTCCATCGCGGCCCTCATGCTGACTACAGAAGCCATGATCGCCGAAATTCCGGAAAAGAAGCAGGCCCCGGCGCCCGGTGGGCACGGCGGTCCCGAGATGGATTACTAGGCGCTAACCGCGCGGCTGTTGCGCCTCCGGCGCAGTGGCAATCGTGAAACCTAAACTGGCCCGCCTCGAAAGGTGCGGGCTTTTTGTTGTGTGCATCAGCGGAGGCTGCCGGCAAATTCCGCGATGTCGGCTGCCAGCAGCTCCGGTTCTTCCGCCGCCGCAAAGTGCCCTCCACGCGGCATCTCGGTCCAGCGCTCGATGTCGTATCCGCGCGCCACCCACTCGCGCGGGAGAAACGGCGCCTCCAAGGGAAACCGCGCGATCGCGCATGGGACACCCACGCACTCGCCCGGCGCGAACTGCAGTGGAGCCTGCTTCAAATCTCGCGCAAGTATTTAAGATCCACGCCGCGCTCCCAGGCCGCTCCAGGAATCTGGTCCGGCCAGCGCGTCCCCTCCAGCCGCCGGTGCAGATCGTCCACCGCAGCCTCGGAATAAGGAAGCTCAAATCGCTCGATGGCCACGAGTTCATTTTAGGGCACGGCCCGGGCCCGCCCTTACCACTACTTGCGTGCGACGCGGAATTGCGCATATACTGGGTCTTTCATGCGTAGCCGCGCCTACAACTCGTTTCGATTTTGGTATTGGTTTAGCGCCTGAGTTGGGGCGTGTGGCGTTGGCTTAAGCGGCAGCAGTTATAGTAAAAGCAACCCACTCGAAAGAGTGGGTTTTTCATTTTTGAGGAGCGCACGGCGCGGGATGCGCTCGATTTAGGAACCAACTATCGCGATCCGCTGCGTTGTGCGCGATGTTTTTTGAGGAGATAGAACCATGATCATCTCGATGAAACTCCACTCGACGAAAGAGGAGATCGAGCAAGTGTGCGAGCGCATCCGGGATTTCGGTTACAAGATCCACGCCATTGAGGGCGAGGAGCGCGTGGTGATTGGCGCGGTGGGCACCGGCGACACCACGATGTGCCTGGAATCGATAGAGGCCATGCCGCAGGTGGAGAAGGCCGTGCGCATTTCGGCGCCCTACAAGTTCGTGAGCAAGGAGTATCGAACCGAGCGCACCCGCATCCGCGTGAACGATTGCGAGATCGGCGGGGACGAGTTCATCGTGATGGCCGGGCCGTGCTCGGTGGAATCCGAAAAACAAATCATGCAAGCGGCCGAGGGCGTGGCGCGCGGGGGCGCGAAACTGCTGCGCGGCGGGGCGTTCAAGCCGCGAACTTCGCCCTACGATTTTCAGGGTCTGGAGGAAGAAGGGCTGAAGCTGCTGTCCAAGGCCAAGCGCGCTACTGGTCTCGGCATTATTACCGAGGTGATGAGCGATCGCGACGTGGACCTGGTGGCCAGCTATGCCGATATTCTGCAGATCGGCGCGCGCAACATGCAGAACTTCGCGCTGCTGAAAACCCTCGGTAAGTGCAACCGCCCGGTGCTGTTGAAACGGGGCATGAGTTCCACCGTTAAAGAATTACTCATGTCGGCCGAGTATGTGGTGGCGCATGGGAATCCGAACGTGATTCTATGCGAACGCGGTATCCGGACCTTCGAGACGGTGACACGCAACACCTGCGACATCGCGGCCATTGCTGCGCTCGGCGAGCTAACGCATCTGCCGGTGATTCTGGATCCCAGCCACGCCACTGGAAAGCGCAGCCTGGTACCCGCCCTGGCGCGCGCCGGCGTTGCTATCGGAGCCGACGGCCTGATCGTGGAAGTGCATCCAGCGCCCGAGAAAGCGGTGAGCGATGGAGCGCAGTCGCTGGATATTCCGCAGTTTCAGGCTATGATGCGATCGCTGGCGCCGTATATCGATCTATGGAAGGAATCGAGACTGACGGAGACCGCCGCGGCGGTGTAACGTGGTCCCTGTGAATGCCAGCCTCCGGTGGCGGATGGTTGTCGCGCTGTTGCTGGCATGTGCGCTGGCGGCGGCCGGCGTCTACTGGTTTCGAGAGCGCAGGCCTGCGCGTCCAGCGGATCTTGTCGCCGTGCTGCCCGCGTCCAATGCAAGCGTGATCTATATCGACGTAGACGCACTACGGAGGTCCGGAATTCTAGATATGGTGGCAGGTTCGAAGACCGCCGAAGAGCCCGACTATCAGCAGTTCGTCCGCGAAACCAGCTTCGATTACCGGCAGGACCTGAATGCCGTGGCGGCTGCGCTGAAGGACGGGCGGATTTACTTTGCACTTCGCGGACGTTTTCACTGGACCCGCCTGAGAGAATATGCGGTGCGGCAAGGCGGATCGTGCCACAACGATTTTTGTGTCGTGCCGGGAAGCCAGCCGAATCGGCGCATTTCCTTCTATCTTTTGAGTCCCGATGTCCTGGCGATGGCCGTCGCCCCGGACGACTTTGCGGCCTATCAAGTAGCGAAGCAGTCCGGCCAAGTTAGCTTCTCTCCACCGCAGGAGCCGATGTGGGCGGCGATCCCGGTTGCCGGTCTTCAAGGTGTAGATGCGTTGCCATTAGCCGCCAAGTCCTATGTGCCCGCGCTACAAGGCGCGGAACAGATAGTTTTCAGTGTTGGTGCGGATCGCAATCGGCAACTGCAGCTCGGACTGCACGTCACCTGCAAGGATGAACCAGCGGCGGCGGCGCTGCTCAAGCAGGTGGAAGCAATCACGAAAGCGCTTCGCGAATCGCGTGCGCGCCAGCGTCAGAAGCCCGATCCAGCCGATTTGAGCGAGGTGCTGGTGGCTGGAAGTTTTCGGCGCGACGAACGGCAGGTATATGGGACATGGCCGCTCTCCAAAGCGTTTGTGGACGCAATTGCGGGGACCGCGTACTAGAACCATAGTAACTTTTCACGTCCACTCTTCAATGCGAAACTGAAGTGGCGTGACCCGCAGGAAACTCCTTTCTTTACTCCCGGTGGCCGGTTGTGCGCCGGTATACGCCTTTGGCGTGGAGCCAAACTGGCTGGAGCGCACCTTCCAGCGCGTGAAGTTGCCGTGCAAGAGCATGACGAGCGGCGCACGAATTTTGCACTTGTCCGATTTTCACGCTTCCCCGGTGGTGCCGTTCTCATTGATCGAGAATTCGGTTGCGTTGGGGCTGGACGCCAAGCCCGACGTAATCTGCCTGACGGGCGATTTTGTCACCGATAGCACTGCGTTCGACGAAACCGAGTATGCTCGCATTCTGCGCAGATTGTCGAACGCCGCGCCGGTGTTCGCAAGCCTGGGCAATCACGACGGCGGCCGTTGGGGCGCCAAGGTGGGCGGATTCAAGGACAGTTCCGCGGTTCGCGCGCTGCTCGGCGCCGCTAACATTCCCCTGCTCCATAATCGTTCCGAAGTGGTGCGGGTGCGGGATCAATCCATTCGCTTTGCCGGAGTGCCAGACCTTTGGAGCGAGCGCGTGGATGGCGATCTCACGTTCGCCGATGTTCCCTCGGACGATCCGGCCATTCTTCTCGCGCACAACCCCGATACCAAGGACCTGCTTGCGGACCGGCCCTGGAGTCTGATGCTGAGCGGCCACACGCACGGCGGACAAGTTGTGTTGCCGATAGTGGGCGAGCGCTTCGTGCCGGTTCGCGATAAGCGCTTCATCGCGGGGCTGAAACAGTGGAACGGCCGCCAGGTTTACGTTACGCGCGGAGTGGGAAATATCGGGGGCGTGCGCGTGAACTGCCGCCCGGAAGTAACCGTGCTGGATCTGGTCGGTTAGCGCCGCGTACCTTCGCCCTCTTCTACCATCTTTTTCACGCGGTCCAACTCCTGGCGCAGTTTCTTTTCGCGCACAGCGATCGAGATCACATAACCAATCACGATCAGCCACGCGACCGCGAAGCCGTAAAACATGAACGTGTAGTTTTGTGGACTCATGGGCGGGCCTCCTAAAACGCGTTGGCGTGACGGCGCAGCGCGTCGATCTCGAGTTTCGTGCTTTCCTGGCGCGTGCGAATCAGGATCAAAGCCGTGGCCAGCATCAGCAGAGCCAGGAAATTCCAACACAGCGGCGCCTCCATGCCAGGCGCCATGCCGCCGCCGCCGCGAATTTCCAAAACCGGTCCGGGATGCTGCGTACGGAACCATTCAATCGATTTCCATACCAGAACGATATCGACACAGGCGAAGATGGACAACACCGCGGAAAGGCGGGCGCGCGCGGTGGGGTCGTCAATGGCGCGGCGCAGCATGAAATAGCCGACGTAGATCAGCCAGCAGACGAAGAATGACGTGAGACGCGGATCCCAGGTCCACCAGATGCCCCAGATGATGCGTCCCCAGATGCTGCCGGTGCAAAGTGTGATACTCGCGAAGGCCAGCGAGACCTCGTTGACGGACGCGGCGACGGAGTCGAACCGGAGATCCTTGGTAACCAGATATCCGATGGCGGAAAACATCGCGAGATAGAACCCGACGAACGATGTGATCGCGGCCGGCACGTGGAAATAGATGATGCGGAATATCGCGCCCTGGTTCGCTTCGTCGGGAACCTGGAGGAAAATGCGTGAGAGATTCCAAGTCAGAATCAGGCCCGCGACCGCCGACAGTGTCAAGATGATTTTCAGACGCATGGTCACCCGTCTCCTTGTTTCAACCCACCAGAACAATTTCTACCAGAGCCAAGGATAAAATGGTGAAGATCACGTTGAACGCCACCAGAATCCGGAACCAGATCATGTTTTCGGCCAATGGACCGCCGTTGATCAGCACGCGGCTCAGTTCAATGGCGCCCACCAACGCTGGAATGAGCATGGGATAAATCAGCGTGGGGAGCATCAGCTCGCGCAGGCGCAGATTCACGGTCATGGCGCTGAACAAGGTTCCGATGACCGTGATCCCCCAGGTGCCAAGGAGCATCACCAGGAACAAAAGCGCCATGCGTTGCGGCACCCGGACATTATAGAAAATGGCGAAGACCGGAAGGCTGATGCATTCCACGATAATGATCAGCACATAATTAGCGAGGCATTTTCCGAAAAATAGCTGCGCGCCGCTGACCGGCGAAGCCAGCAGAGCATCCAAACAATCGTTCACCAGCTCGCGGGCAAAACTCCGGTTCAGGATCAGGGTGCCCGCGAAAGCGAAGACCAGCCACAGCAGGCCGCCCGCGATATCGCGGATCTGCTCGGGTTCCAGGTCGAACGCGAAACTGAAGAGCAGCAGGATCACCAGCGCGAAAGACACCGAAGCGTTCACCGCCTCCTTGCCGCGGATTTCCGAGCGCAGATCCTTGGCGGCGATCGCCAATGTCTGACCCAGAAACTTCTGGCGCAGGAACCTCATGCTTCTCCGTAGTGACGATACAGCCAGCCGGGATCTTCCAACATTTCCCAGGTGCGCGGACCGCGATAGGCCAGTTTGCCGCGATTTATGAGAGCCACGTCGGTGGCCAGTTCCAGCGCTTCCTTGAGTTGGTGCGTGGACATCACGATGCTGCGGCCTTCGGCCAGCGCCGATTTCAGCAGGTCTTGCAGCACCGCGATAGCGCGATCGTCCAGGGCAGTGAAAGGCTCATCCAGCAGCAGCAGCGACGGTTGATGCAGGAAGCAGCGCGCAATGGCCAGGCGCTGGCGCATGCCGCGCGAGAACTCGCGGACCAGGCCGTCACGCACCCGGTCCAGGCCCGTTCGCTCCAGCCACTCGGTGGCGGTGCGGCGCGGGTCGTCCAGCCCATAAAGCTGGCCGAACATATTGAGATTCTCAAACGCGGAAAGCTCTTCGTAGACGCCGATGCCATGGCCCAGGATGCCGATGCGCCGGCGTGTGCTTCCGGCGCGCGTATCTTTGCCGAAAATGGAGACACGTCCGCGCGCGGCTTTCGACAGGCCGCCCAGGATGCGCAGCAGCGTTGTTTTTCCAGCGCCATTGCGCCCCAGCAGCGCCAGGCACGCGCCGCCAGCGATGTTGAACGAGATATCGCGCAGCGCTGGATAATCGCCATAATACTTCCACACGCCTTCGATGCTTACAGCCGAAGAAGACACCGCGCTCGCTGGCATGCTTCCACTCTACGGCTTCCCGGGTGCGCCCGCGACGCGGATACCCAGCTCTCGCAACACGCGGTCGGAAACCGTGGACGGAGCGTCGCTCATCAGATCGGTAGCGCGCGCGGTTTTCGGAAATGGAATCACCTCGCGAATGGATGACTCGCCCGCCAGGATCATCACCAGACGGTCCAGCCCCAACGCGATTCCGCCATGCGGCGGCGCTCCATACTCCAGCGCCTCCAGCAGAAAACCGAAGCGCTTCCTGGCCTCTTCCTCCGAGAATCCGAGCGCCGAGAAAACCTTGGCCTGCACATCGCGGCGATGAATACGAATGGACCCGGAACCCAGTTCCGTGCCGTTCAGCACCACGTCATAGGACTTGGCGCGGCAGCGCGCGGGGTCGCTGGTCAGCTTGTCGATGTCCTGGTCGTGTACCGAAGTGAACGGATGGTGCGCCGCGTACCAGCGATTCTCTTCCGCATCCCATTCGAACATCGGGAAATCGACCACCCACAGCGGCTTGAAATTCTTGGGATCCAGAAGTTTGTGCCGGTCGTTATATTTCTGGCCGGCGAACAGACGCAGCTGCCCGCACGCCTGGTAAAACGTTTCTTCCGGACGCTGGCCCTGCGGCGGCCCCGGCCATCCGGCGATCAACAGTAAGTCGTCCTCTGCCGCGCCCGATGCGGCACGGGCGTGCTCCACCAGTTTCGCGTCCAGCTTTTTCAGATCGTCGTAAACGCGCAGGCCGCGCTCGGTTCCATATTCCTTCAGTTCGTCGCGCTCTTTACGGCTCAGCGCGCCGGTCTTCGGAATGTGGATCGCAACCGGGGGAAACGTGAGGCCAAGCTGCCAGGATTCCCCATCCAGCACGTGGAAGGGCGGCAAGCGAAGATCCGGCTTGTCGATGCCGTAGGACCGCATGGCCTGCGCATAAGTGAGGCGCGGAAATTCCGCCGGCACTTTGAACCCCGCCACTTCAAACACACGCTTCAACATCGGCTCCACCACTTCGAAAACGCGCTCCTGCTGCGGGAACGACATCTCCAGATCGATTTGCGTGAATTCGGGCTGGCGATCCGCGCGCAAGTCTTCGTCACGGAAGCAGCGCACAATCTGGAAATATTTTTCGTAGCCGCCGATCATCAGAAGCTGCTTATAAATCTGCGGCGATTGCGGCAGCGCGTAGAATGTGCCGGGCTGTACGCGGCTGGGGACTAGATAATCGCGCGCGCCCTCGGGCGTAGAGCGCCCCATGAACGGCGTTTCGATTTCAAGAAAGCCCTGGCTGTACAAGAACTCCCGCACCGCGAAGCTGATTTTCGAGCGAAGCATTATATTGCGCTGCATATGCGGACGGCGCAGATCCACGTAGCGGTATTTCAGGCGCGCGTCTTCTTTCACATCCACGGTCTCTTCCATGGGGAACGGCGGGGTGCGCGATTCATTCAAGATCCACAGCTTGGTGGCCACTACTTCCACCTCACCCGTATCGAGCGCGGCGTTGATGGTCTCAGGTGCGCGCTGGGCGACGGCTCCTTCCACGGCGATTACATATTCGGAGCCCAGCATCTCAGCTTTGGCGTGCAATTCCGCGCCCGCGTCCGCGTGAAAGACGATTTGCGTGACGCCCTCGCGATCCCGGAGATGAATAAAGAACACGCCCCCCAGGTCCCGGCGGCGATGAACCCATCCCATCAGCAGGGCGGTCTTCCCCACGTCGGAGGCCCGCAACTGCCCGCAGCTGTGCGTGCGGCGCAGGTCGCCCAGAAAATCTAACGATACTTGCTCAGGCATTCTTTCACTTTCTCCGCGAGCAATTCACGATGGAGTTGCACTTGCACCTGACTCTCCATGTCCTTCATCGAGATGTCGCCCACGGCGGTTTCGTGGTCGCCACAAATGAGGGCCACACGCGCGTTCAGCTTGTTGGCTACTTCGAAGACCTTTTTCAATTTTCCCTCAGCCAATTCCACGCGAACCCCTTCCGAACGTAATTCGGCGGCGGCGTTCACGGCGGCGTGGCGCGTAGTCTCGCTGCCGGTAAACGTGACGATCACCAGCGGGTCTTCTTTCAACGCCGACGTTGCCTCCAGGCTCATCACCAGGCGATCCTCACCGATCGAAAAGCCAATCCCCGGCGAATGTATGCGCGATCCAAGCGCTTCCGCCAAGCCATCGTATCGCCCGCCGCCCAGCACCGAATTCTGAGCGCCCAGCGAGCCGTGCACGATCTCGAACGTCGTCCGCATGTAGTAGTCCAAGCCGCGCACCATGCGGGGGCGCACTTCGTATTCAATCGGGAGGGCGTCCAAGTTCGATTTCACCGCGTTGAAATGCGTGCGGCACGGATCGCACAAGTGATCCTGGATGGACGGAAGCGCGTCAATAATCTCCTGGTCTTCCGGCACCTTGCAGTCCAGCACGCGCAGCGGATTCGTTTCCGCGCGACGCTGGCAATCGTCGCACAACCTGGAGGCGACAGCGCGCAGCTTTTCGGTGAGCAGAGCGATGTACTGCGGACGGCAGTTCCGATCGCCCACCGAGTTGATGAGCAACTGAAACCCTTCCAGGCCGGCCCGGCGAAGCAGATCGATCACCATCTCGATCACCTCCGCGTCCACTGACGGCGACTCAGACCCGATAGCCTCTGCGCCAATCTGATAGAACTGGCGATAGCGTCCCTTCTGCGGCCGCTCGCGGCGGAACATCGGGCCGATATAATAGAGCTTCTGTAACCCCGGCTTTTGATCCAGCCGATGCTCGATGTAGGCGCGCATGACCGAGGCTGTGGCTTCCGGCCGCAGAGTGAGCGAATTGCCGTCGCGATCGTCGAACGTGTACATCTCTTTGCCGACGATGTCGGTCTCCTCGCCCACGCCGCGCGCAAATAATACGGTTTCTTCGAGGATCGGCGTGCGGATCTCCTGATAGTTGTAGATTCGAAACGCCTCGCGCGCAGTGGCTTCCACTTGATTCCAGACCGCGCTGGAAGGAGGCAGGATATCGCGAGTGCCTTTGACTGCTTTAATCATTCTGAGCCACAACCGTGAGGGAGTGGACTCGCCGAGGCCTTTTCAAGCCGGCTCGTCCCGGTAAATTTGTGCGGCTTCGACGTAATGGTCGGTATTCAAACGAAAACGCTTGCTCTCTTCGTCCGTGACGGAGCGCTTCACCTTGGCGGGAACTCCCATCGCCATGCTGCCCGGCGGAATCTCGGCGCCCTCCGGCACCACGGCGCCCGCGGCAATCACCGAGCCCTTCCCGATTTTGGCGCCATTCAAGACCACGGCGGCCATGCCGATCATGCATTCGTCCTCAATGGTGCAGCCGTGCAGCATCACCAGGTGGCCCACCGTAACGCGATTGCCGATGTGCAAAGGAAACTGCCCGGCGTCGCAGTGCAAAACCGAATTGTCCTGAATATTGCTCTCGTCACCGATGCGAATCGCGTTCACGTCGCCGCGCGCAGTGACGTTCGGCCAGATGCTGGAGCGTTCGCCGACCACTACGTCTCCAATCACCTGCGCGCTCTGATCGATGTAAGCGGAAGCGGCGATCCTGGGCACGATGCCGCGATAGGCACGAATCATGACTGCTGTGTAAGTCTAAATCGTAGCACACGCGTCTTCAGCCAATCCGACCCGCCTTGCTCCTTTCGCGACGCCTTGCCTTCTGCCAGAATGGGCATGAACGCTTTGGCTACCTTTCAATCGGAGACTCATAAAATGCAATTGCGCGTGCTCGCATTTGTATTGGCCGGAGGCAAGGGCACTCGCCTCTACCCGCTAACTAAGGAGCGGGCGAAGCCTGCCGTTCCCTTCGGGGGTCGATACCGCATCGTGGATTTCGTCCTCAGCAACCTGATTAACTCAGGCATCTATTCGATTTACGTTTTGGTCCAGTTCAAGAGCCAGTCTCTGCTGGAACATCTGCGCGAGGGGTGGGAGGCATCCAGCCTGCTGCGCAACCACTTCATCATTCCGGTTCCAGCGCAGATGCGTTCGGCCGGCGAGGATTGGTACCGCGGCACCGCCGATGCCATCTATCAGAACATCAATTTGATTGAACAAGCCGAGCCGCACGTGGTCGCCATTTTTGGCGCCGATCATATCTACCGCATGAACATCCGCGAGATGATCGAGTTTCATATCGACCGCGGCGCGCAAGTCACCGTCTCGACCATCCCGGTCGAAAAGGAGCAGGCCGTCGAATTCGGCGTGGTCGAGACGCGCGAAGACGGACTGATCAGCGGCTTCCACGAGAAGAAGCCTGGCGCACCTACCATGCCGGGCGATCCCAACCGCGTTTACGCGTCCATGGGAAATTATCTGTTTTCCACGAAGCTGCTGCTGGATGAACTTCGCGTGGACGGTGAGAACGCCAGCAGTTCGCACGATTTTGGCCGCGACATTCTGCCCGGGTTGATTAACCGCGCCGACATGTACGCGTACGATTTTCAAACCAACCGGATTCCGGGCGATCCAGCCGGCGCGCCCGTATATTGGCGGGACGTGGGAACGCTCGACGCATTTTTCGATGCAAATATGGACCTGCGGTCCGTTTCGCCGGAGTTAAATCTTTACAATCGCGCGTGGCCGCTCCGCACCGCCGGATATTTCGATGCCCCCGCAAAATTCATCTTCGACAGCGACGGCCGGCGCGGCGAGGCGCTGGATTCCATCGTCGCCGGTGGGACTATCCTTTCGGGCGGTCGGGTGCGGACTTCGGTGATCGGCCGGGGCGTGCGCGTTCACTCCCATGCCACGGTAGAAGATTCCATCATTTTCGACAATTGTGACATCGGCCGGCGCGCCCGGGTCCGCCGCGCCATCCTGGACAAAAACGTGCGGGTTCCCCCCGACACCACGATCGGTTTTGACCTGGAACGCGACCGCCAGCTCTACCATGTCACCGAGAGCGGAATCGTCGTGGTGGAAGGCTACCGGTCGCCGGTGGATATCGCCAGCATGAATCTGTAACTGCTTGAATGTACGTCCAGTTCGGACTTTGGCCGGCCTGCCGAATCTGCCCCAGAAAAGATCCATGTAACCGGTTACTTCGGTTTCGTGTCGAACCATTCAGATGATGTCTACAGTTGTAAACCCCCTGGAAGAGAGTCCCGCCGTCCTGAACGGTGTTCCCGCCGCCGAAATTCGCGCGCAGTTGGATCTTATCCTTCGGAGCCGGGCATTTATACAATCCCACCGAATCCGCCGTTTTCTGCAGTTTGTAGTCGAAGAAAGCCTCCTGGGGCAGCCCCACCGGCTGAAGGAGTATCTGATCGGGCTCGAGGTTTTCGACCGGCGCGAGGCTTTCGACCCTCGGGTGGACTCCATTGTCCGCGTGGAAGCCCGCCGCTTGCGCTATAAGCTGGAGGAGTATTATCGGACCGAAGGGCGCGAAGACGGCATCGGTATCGTCCTGCGCAAGGGCAGTTACGTTCCGTTTTTCGAATACCGCGCTGCATCCAGCGGGGTAAATCCGGCTTCCCTGCGACGCAGCGTGGAAATTGCCCCTTTCTCTTTGAGCTCCGCCGCATCGGGGATCCCGGCGGCCGAAACGGTTGCGGCGGCCGAAGAGATCCAGCGGCGTTTGGCTCACGTACTCATCAAGGAAGGATGCTTCCAGGTAGTGGTGAGGTCGCCCAGTCCGGCTCCAAGCCCTAGTCCGGCCAACGAACCGGCCAACACCACCTCCGGCGCCACCGCGCCGGCCGGCGCCGCCGACTACGTGGTGGAAGGCAGCATGGAGTTTCAAGAGGACGGTTTTCATCTTTTGTTGCAGTTGCAGCAAAGCGCGGTTGGCTCCTACATTTGGTCCGAGACCTTGGATGGACGGCTGCAGGAGGACGGGCGACTGCGGGATCTGTCCTCGATCGACCATCTGGCGCAGCGGCTGGTGCGCGATCTGGCTGCTCCCGCCAAAGAAGGGACCCTCGCGCGGCGGCAATCGGACCGCAAGGATAGTTGGGACGCTTATTTGCAGGGCCGGTACAATTGGAAGCTGGCCACGCCGGACAGCATTCGCGGCAGCATCGCTTTCTTTACTAAGGCGTTGGAAACCGATCCCAACTACGCTGCGGCCTGGGCGGCGCTGTCGGAAGCCCTGCTGGTCAGTTCCGTGTTTGGACTGCTGCCGCCCAGCGACTCGGCAAGCATGAAGGACGCCGCGTTACGGGCCATTGCGCTCAATCCGTCGTTGCCTGAAGCGCACGTCGCGCTGGGCGCCGTTCTGTCGCTGCTGGATTGGGACTGGGCCGCGGGTGAAGAAGAACTCCAGAAGGGCATTCAGTTGGATAAGAACGAACCGGTCGGCCATCTTGCCTATGCCATTCAATTAGCGTGCCGCGGCGCACAGGATACGGCCCTGGCCGAAGTGGAGCGCGCGCTCCAGGGAGATCCGGCGGCCTTGTTCCCCAACTTCGTCCTGGGATGGATGTATGGCGTTTGCCACCGCTTTGACGAAGCCATCGCCCAGCATACGCTGGTAGCGAGGCTGGCTACCGATTACGGCTTGCCGCATCTGGGCTTGGGCCTGGCCTGCGCGGGCAAAGGGCAGTTCACCGACGCGCTGGCGCATCTTACCAATGCCGCGCAAATGAAGTGCGGATCTCTGTTGCATGGCCAGATGGGCTATTGCTATGCCATGGCCGGCCGCCGCGATGAAGCCCAGCGCGAGATCGGAATCTTGAAAGCGCGCTCGGACACCCACTACGTGTCGCCCCTGTGCTTTGCGGCGATTTATGCGGGGTTGGGCGAAACCGACCAGGCGCTGGTGTATCTGGAGCGCGCTGTCCAGGCTCGGGATACGTCGCTTCCGGTGCATCTGCTGAGTACTGAGTTCGATAACCTGCGCAATCATCCGAAGTTCCAGGAGCTGCGCGGGCGCATCGGTTTGCAGCAGGCTGAATTGGCGCATGGCGCCTAAGGGCGTCATGTTGGGCGACGGGGCGGGGAAAGCGATGCCCAATCTGCACCGGAGTGAGCGCGCCGAATAGCGCGGCATAAAGAGAGGTTATGTTGCAGGAATTGGGTCGAGGTTTGACGAACGGCGACGTGGCGAACAAAAGGCGGAGTGTTCGCGTCCAATACGTTTGCTCTCACTGAGCCTTGCGGCGGTGGTTCTTTTAGCGCAGCCCAGCAAGGAAAACTTCTACACACAAGCTGAAAGGCTCGTAATTCACCTTGAGCGTTCTCTACCAACCGGTGGATATGCCCCGGTTGGTACGGAATTTTTCGTTCGAAACGAGCAGAATGAAGGATTTGTTGTCACAGCCCGCCATGTGGCAAGTCTCGGGTTCGATCTACGTGCTCGTGTTCCAAGCATGCTGAGCGCTACTGGAAAAACTGATGTGGTCGAACTAAGGTTGCCGTCTTCCAAGTGGGTCTACCACGACGAAACCGCCCCTAATGATCAAACGCTGCCAGTTGATGTCGCCGTTATGAAGATTAACGGCGTTAAGGACCGAAGCAGCACCCTATTTCGATACTGCGCAAAGAACTGCCCGAAGGACGAATACAACCAACTCGCTGGACGATCCATTGCCGCCGGACCAGATCATCATCTTCGGCTTTCCAGTTGATTTGGGCTTCACGCTCAAAGAACAGCGACCGATGACGCGCGTTGGCGTGGTGTCAATGACCTCCGACGATCAGTTCATCTCGATAGACCAGCCAGATGGAAGTCATAAGCTTCTCCCAAAAGGCGCGTACCTCGTAGATGCGAGGATGTTCCCTGGCAACAGTGGCGGCCCGGTGGTTGTTACCAACCCGTTTAACCCACTACGGCTTGGAGGACTGGTGAGCGCAACCAACCGGACTCTCGATTACGGTATCGTCACGCCGGTTTCGCAAATTGTAGAGACCCTTGAGCGAGCCAAAGGCTCAACTGCTGCGGGAGATTGGGTTCTGCTCGCCCAAACAGGCGCGAAATGAAACGCTCAAGTTGTGTCGATGTCAACAAGCAGCGCGCGGTAAAAGCGTGGTCCGGTTCACTTTGAACAGGTCCGCGACTTGCTGTCGGTTCTCGCCTTTCTCGATCAGCTTCCGGGCGTGGCCGATCTGCTGCCGTGTGAGCTGGGGCTTGCGCCCGAATTTCACGCCCCGGCCTCTCGCGGCCTTCACTCGGCCGAGATCGGGCTGGGTTCCCCACATGGCAAGCATAGGTCCCTTACAGGTAAGGCAAGCTTGTCTTTTTAATGACTTACTTATCAGTGTGTGATAATGATAATCGATGGAGCGCGACCCGTCCTTGGATGGCCTGCCCGAACTGGACGGGCAGTTGTTGGTCATCGGCCCGTAGACTAGGCACTGGGTCCGGTTCGCTGTCCGCCGGGTTCCGGCGAGCGAGGCGAAGCCGCATGGCCTCGACTATTCGCTGACGCTGCATGGTCCTGATGGTGAACGTTTGGTGGGATTCGACAACGCGCATCCGGCGAGGAGCCGTTCCGGGCCGGGCGGAAAGCCAGGCTCGGCGTTCGATCACAAACACCGGCTTTAAGACGGTGCGCCCATACGAGTACAAAGACGCGGCGACTCTGCTCGCCGACTTCTGGTCAGCGGTTGACGCTGTTCTCCGCGAGAAAGGAATAGTGCCATGAAAACCCTTAAGATCGGAATCGCCTCCTACAAGGACATGAAGGCGCGAACGATGGCGATCGCGCGGGGCAAGCTCAAGCCGAAACCGGGAGATCCCAAGGTGTGGTTTACCTCGACCGAGAGTTTTGCGAAGGTCTTGTCGAACAAGAACCGCGCCCTGCTCGCGACGATAGCGGCGACGCATCCGATTTCACTTCAGGAGCTGGCCGGGCGTACCGGCCGCAAGGCATCCAATCTGTCCCGGACCTTGAAGACGATGGAGCATTATGGCTTCGTGCGGCTTCATCGTGGGGAGCGCGGACGGGTCCGGCCGGAAGTGCCTTATCAGTCAATCTCTCTCGAACTGCCTTTCAGCGCTTAGCGTTCCTGGCGCCACTCGGTTGGAAGGGCGGTGCTCACTGGGGACTGCACAGCGTAGAGCGGCCTTGCCCGGCAGTCGCTATTTTTCGATGAAATCGCGGGGGAGCAACGCCCGGTACTTTATGGCCTGATGCGCACCCGGCAGTGGCGTTGTGATTTCTATCTCGACGACCGTGTAGGCTCCCGACTTGTGCGCGAATACCAAGTCGACCGCATACCCCGATATGAACAGATGCTCGACAGTAGCGCAGCTCACGTCGGCGAGGCCGATCACGTCGGGATGCTTTCCTATCGACGCTTTCAACTCTTTATGATTTTGCACCCGGCCGGCGTCAGCGCGGCGCGTTGCAAGGCCGTGTTCTGATCGTCGGTCGAGACGCGGGCGTAGCCGAATTTCATCGCTTCACCGTCACTTGACATGCAACATGCCAAGCCCTTTGCTTGCTGTGATCTTCAGCGATAAATGGCGGGCTTTCTTCAGCGGTATTTGACGTTCGTGTCCGCGCGGCGACGCCCCTCAAGTGGTCCTTTCACGCAACGGCTAGTACGGCGATGGGGAAGGCACTACAATGCGGATCACTACGCCGTTGATCGGGTGCGATTCGTCGACTGAACCCCATCGACCTCAGACGCCTGCTGTTAGACTAAAACGATTCGGAGCCTCCCTGGAACATGTGACTGAGAAACGCCTGCATCAGGTTATAGGTCCCTGGGGCCTTGCGCTGACTGCGGTAAACATCTGCATTGGCGCGGGAATTTTCATCCTGCCCGGTATCATGGCCGGAATGCTGGGCCCGGCGGCGGTGCTGGCCTATCTGGTCTGCGGATCGGCAACAGCGCTTGTGATGGCATGCTTCGTGGAGCTCTCAAGCGAAGTCACCCGCACCGGCGGACCGTTAGCCGCGCTCGAGGACATTCTGGGGCCGTGGCCTGGGTACTTGTGCTGGCTTCTCTACGGCATGTACGGCTTGGCGGCGTGCGCGTTTTTGGGCCTCGCGCTTTCCGATGCGCTGGGATTGCAGGGCGCCGCCAGGTTGGCTGTATGCACTGCCGCAATCGCCATGATCGGCGCGATCAACGCTGTTGGTGTACGCCACGGACTCCGCTTCGCTGTCGCTACCACCGTCGCAAAAATGGTTCCCCTCGCGCTGGTGATTATCGGGGGCGCCTTCGCGATGCGAGCGGAAAACCTACGCATCCCCCAGTGGCCCGCCAGTAGCGCCCTTGGAACCGCAGCCGTCACTTTGTTTTTCGCGTTTAGCGGAACGGAAGTTGCGATGCTGCCGGCGGGAGAGTTGAAAAACCCCCGCACCACCGTGCCTCGCGGCATTTTTGTAGCAGTATTTTCTTTAACAATCATCTATGCCTCCGTTCAGTGGGTCAGCCAGGGCGTGCTCGGCGCCCGCCTGCAGGGAACGGCGCCCTTGGCTGAGGTCGCGGCGGTGGTTTTTGGTTCAGCAGGCCGGAACATAGTCAGGATCGGCACTGGAATTTCCATCTTGGGCTCCCTCTCAGGCGCGCTGCTCGGCTTTCCCCGCTGGGCGTTTTTGGGAGCGCGCATGGGCGTGTTACCGGCCAGTCTTGGGCACGTGAGCACGCGCTTCGCGACCCCCTTCAATGCGATCATCGCAACCACAGCAGCCACAGTTTTGGTCGCTCTCAGTGGAGCGCTGACGCTCCTAGCCGCGCTCACCAGCGCGTCAATCCTCGGCGTCTATCTTGCCGCGTGCTTCGCTGTGTTGCGCCGTGAGCCGTCTCCCGACGGATTCCACCTTCCAGCCGCAAAAGCGATCGCCGTAGGTGGCGTATTGGCCATCGTTTGGTTGCTGGCCCACTTGGCGCCTCGGGAATTCGCCGCCGTCGCCACAGTACTGATCGTGGGCACACTGTACCGCCTAGCCTTAATGCGCCGCCACCCTGTGCGCCACAGTGCGTAACTGCAGGTGAACGAACCCGATATGAACGAGGATTTGATGTGCGTGATGCGCGAAAGCTCGCAGGAAGTCGCGCAGTGTAGAGGTTGGTGGTACCGGCTGTGTCGTGGTTCCAGCCCCCGCCGTGTTACTGGGCCTATCCGATCAGAAGTCCGCGTTCGCGCGGTGGGTCATTACGCGGGCCGCCTCTAGACCAGAGGGGTTGTGTGTCTCCGACTTTATGGTCGGCCAAGGCGCGTTCAATTTCCTGTACCGTGTTTAAGTGCATTGGCCTCTCCATCATTTTAGCCGCGAGCTTAAGCAGGGCGGGGGCAGGGGGTTCAATGGCGCCGCAAAAGGGCCTTTTTCGAGGCGCTAATAGCCGGCTAACGGGTCGGATTTCGCCGACCTGATAAAATAGCGCTATCAGCGTGGATCAGATCGGCCGATACCGGATTCTGGACGAGCTCGGCCGTGGCGCGACCGGGGTGGTTTACCGCGCCCAGGATCCCGCTATCGGCCGCATTATCGCCATCAAAACCATCCGGCTTTCCGACTTTACCGACGTGTCCGAACGGGAACGGCTGCGCGAGCGCCTGTTTCGCGAGGCCCAATCGGCCGGAATTCTTTCCCATCCCAACATCGTCACCATCTACGACATCGCCGAAGAGAACGGGCTCGCCTATATTTTCATGGAGTGCGTGGATGGTCCGCCGCTCGAGAAAGTTCTGAACGGCGCGGAGCCCATCGGCAACGAAAACGCGCTTTCCGTATTGCGGCAGACCGCCACCGCGCTCGACTACGCGCATCAGAAAGGCATCGTCCATCGGGATATCAAGCCTGCCAACATTCTGATCGACGAGCACGGGCACGCCAAGATCACCGACTTCGGCGTAGCCAAGATCATGTCCCAGCAGATGACCCAGGGCGGCGTCATGATGGGCACTCCGAATTACATGTCGCCCGAACAGGTGCAAGGCCATGCCGTGGATGGCCGCGCCGATCAGTTTTCGCTCGCGGTGATCGCCTACGAAATGCTCACCGGCGAAAAGCCGTTTCTGGCCGATCAGCTGCCGGCGCTGTTATTCCGTATCGTGCGCGAGGATCCCGTGCCGCCGCAGCGTCTGAATCCGACGGTGGGCCCGCAGGTGGAAATGGTGCTCAAAAAGGCGCTCGCCAAGAGCGCCGGTGATCGTTACGGCGCCTGCGTCGAATTTGTGGACGCGCTTGCGGGCGCACTGCGCTCGAGTCCAGGCTGGCGTCCCCTGCCGCGCAGCAGCGCGCACAGCATGCCCACCATGGCAGGCGTGGTGGCGGATTTGCGGCCTGCGGCACGCCCGCCGGCGCAGGCGCCACCGTTGGAATCGCCGCAGCCCGACCCGCCCCAGTTTTACCGCGACGAAGAGCGGGAGCCCCGCAGCCCCTTGTTGCGGAGCTTGGTATGGATGCTGGTAGGCATTGGGCTGGTGGGGTTGGTATTGTTCGGCGCGCAGAAGTATTTGTTCAACCGTAGTTCCGAGCAGGCTTCGACAGACTTGCCGGCGCCCGGCTCTCAGCCGCAGAACGGGCAGGCTGCGGACAATTCCGCTTCCAAACCGAGCCCGGTGGGCCAATCCCAAACTCCGGACGATGCTCGGAAACAAGCGCCCCCGCCGCAGTCTCCGCCGGAAGCCACGGCTCCCGCTGCGGCGGCGCAGCAGACGCCGTCACCCCAGACACCGTCACCCCAGACACCATCAGCGACCCAGACACCATCAGCGACCCAGACACCATCAGCGACCCAGACACCGTCACCCCAGACACCGTCACCCCAAACACCATCAGCGACCCAGACACCGCCCGTGACCCAGACACCGCCAGTTACCCAAAGTCCCCCTTCGCCTGGGCTCCCGCCGGTGGTCGCCCCGAAACCCGGGGTGGGACAAAGCGTGCAGTTCGTGACTGAACCGCCGGGTGCGCAGGTGACCGTGGATGGCAACTCGTCGCTGTCCTGCAAAACGCCGTGCGTGTTGCCGCTCAGCGGAGGCCGCCACGCGCTCACGGTGCAACTCGCCGGATACCGTCCTTACCCGCGGGTGTTTAACGTCCCCGAAGACGGCGACCTCTTCCTCCAGCTCAGCAAGGCATCCGGCACCCTGAGTATCACGTCGGAGCCACCTGGCGCGACCATTGAAGTGGACGGCGCGATGCAGGGCAAGCGCACGCCGGCCGTGTTCAACCTGGCGCCGGGCACGTATCACATCAAGGTGGCGCGCAGCGGAGCGTTCCTCGATTTCGACGTCCAGCTCCGCGACGGCGAGTTTATCAATAAGAGAGTCGATTTCTAGGCTAGCGTCGTGTGTAAAGAAAACGGCGGGGTGGACTGGATCCACCCCGCCGCCTGCGTTGGCCGCAGTGACAAATGGTTTAATCTTTAGCGATTGATTTTAATAATTCAGCCACATTGTGACGCCGGGCTGACTAGGGATGCCGCCGACGGTGACCACCACCGGGTATTGGTACGGCGGCGCTCCGCCCTGGCTGGCAGCCGGAGTCGGCAGCTCCGCGTCGATCTGGTAGAGACCGGTAACCGAGCCCGAGACAAACCCGGCATAGGTGACCGTGGCGGCGGACCCCCCAATGCTGACGGTGGGCACTGAGGTGGCGAAGCAAGGCGGGTAGTTCCCTTCCAGTTCGGTGGCGGTTAAGACCGCGCCGTCAATAGAAGTCCAGAGGGTAGCAGGCACCACGTAGGTGGCCGCTTGCTGCAAACCCGTCGCCGTGACAGAAGCAAAATAGGGCGTGTTAATGGTGCCCATGTAGCCGCCGGGCGCAGTGGAACTGGTGCCGACGGTGCCAAGCGGAGCCAGGCAGTCGGTGAAGTAGGTTGGAGAACTCGTGACGACGTTAGTGCCTAGGCTGGTGGGAGTTCCCAGGCCCGTCATAAAGATCGCCACCGTGGCCAGCGTTGGGGCGCTACTCGACCAGGGAGGAGTGGGAGCCGTGGCTGAGCTGTTCAAGACAAATGTAACGCCGTCGGTAATGGCGCCTTGGCCCTGTCCGTCGGATTCGATGGTGAAGATTCCCGGATTGTGGAGAGTGTAAGTGACCTGAGAATAGGCGGAGACGTTGATGGCGGGCGTAACAGTGTCGTAACCCACCTGAACGTTCACCAGGCCGCTGACAGAGTTGACGGTGCCCTCTAGCGTAGCAAGAGCCCCCGGAACCAGTACGTTGATTTGGTTGTTGGTGGCAAAAAGGAGGTAGCCCGGCAGATTTGTGGCCGGCGTGCCCGGTAGCGAGAATGTGACGGTGAGTTTGTGTGTGCCGCCGTCGGGGCTGAGAAACGCCGGGAACCGGCTGAACACCGGATCGGGAACGCCCAGCAGAATGTTATTCGCTCCGGTGCAAAGCGTGCACAGATTGGAGCCGAAGATACTGACGATGTCGTAGGGGGCCGCTCTCGGCGTGGGGTATTCGACAAAGGAAGAGCCGCTCGCGATACTGCTGATGATGGGTGCGGCTGTGACGGCGATTGTGGCGGTTGCACCGATGGCGGGCGCGGTGGGGCTGGCTCCGTTGTTGACTCCGACTAATAGAGCGGTTGCGCCGGCCGTGGCGAAGGGTATTCCCGTTGAGGCGTATGGCACCGTAACCGTCAGGTAGTTCGGGCTGAGCACCGTGACATTAGCGGTCGAAACCTGTGTGGCTGCAGCCAAAGTGGCTCCCACGAAAACTTTCGTTTTCTGAACTCCGGTTCCGGATACAAAGTTGGTGCCGTGCACAACCAGAGTAACCGAGCCGGCCGCCACCGGGCTCACCAGTAGAGGTACGATGTTCGGCGAGACTCCGCTCAGCGTGGGGGGCGCTGCGCTCACCGCAATGCTGACGGGAATAATGACAGGGCCTTGGCCTGCGGGCGTAATGATGATCGACGCCGTCAGCGTATCGCCCGGCAGGGCCTGTTGTGTCGTGGCGGCGGCGGAGGCGGTGAAGCTAAGCGTGGTGCCCCAGCTATAGGCAATGCCGTTCGCCACCGCTGAAGTCAGCCACCCGGTGCCGGAAAGCCCTCCGGGCACGCCTTCCGGTGTCGTATTGCTATTGGCGGCAACCGTGAAGGCGAGCGGCAGTCCGTTGCTCGATAGCACGGTGAGCGTCATGGTGGGCGCTACCGCGCCGGCTAGAAATGCGATCGGATTCAGCGTATTCACCCCGCCCTGCACGATCAAAGTGGGAGCGGCGGCTTCGACTTCCAGATTGATAGTGACAGTAACGCTGGTGCTGCCCAAAGAGGTGATGGCGACGGTGGTGGTTCCCAGGCCGACGCCCAGCGTAGTCCACCCCGGACTCACCGAGAACGTGAGTACATTGTCGGTGGGAGTCATATCCGCTATACCCGACATGGGAGTCACCAGAAGCCAGGGCACGCTGGGGGCGTGACCGTGAAATAGCCTGTACCGGCGCTGATGGATAGATCGGATGTGCCGCTTGAACTACAGGTTTGTCCTTGTGTGCAGGTTAGGTTGATCGTGGTGGTTGCGGCAGTGAGCGAGGTGGCACGCAGATATCCGGTGCAAACTGTTAGCGCAAACAACACGGAAAAGATTCGAAGCAAGCGAAAATATTTCATGTGATTTTCCTTTCACCCGCTGGTCTAGTTGTGTGCGGGCGCTTTGAGATGCTCATCGGAGGAAAGCGTCTTTGTGTGAGAAACAACGCGAAGTGTGAGAAACAACGCGAAGTGTGAGAAACAACGCGCAAAAAACCCCTCCGGCTCCGCGAGGAGGGGGCAGAAAGAAAAAAGCGAAGACGCGCGGTGGGACGCGTCTTCGCATGGCAACGGCAGGAGCATGGCTTTAGTTCGCCGGAAACGCTTAAGAAGCCTTCAGCAGCGCCAGTATATTCTGCGGAGCGGCATTGGCTTGCGCCAGGGCAGCCACGCCGGCTTGCAGCAGGATTTGCGCTTTGGTCAGGTTGGCGGCTTCGGCGGCCAGGTTGGCGTCGCGGATGTTCGATTCGGCCGCGGCCTCGTTGGTCACTTCCGACTGCGCCAGGTTGGTCGCGTAAGTGAAGACGTTCTCGCCTCGGCCTACTGCCGCCTGGGCGTTGCCGAGGTCGGAAACCGCGTTACCGAGGGCCGTCACCGCGGCATCGGCGCCAGCTTCGGTAAGAATGCTGGACGTCGCCCCAGCGCCGACCACTGTGGATGTAATGGTCGTATTGGGGGTTGCGAAACCAAGGGCATCTTGCGTGCCGGTGGCCCCGCCGAGAACGTCCCCTCCGATGCTGACATTGAACGTGGACGCCGAACTGCTCGAAAAAGTAATAGTGGCGCCCGCGGCGTCCACGCTCGCGACGATGCCTTGCAGCGCCGGGTTGTCGGTAGCTTGCAACGCGGCGTTGATAGTTGCAACCGCCTGCGCGGCGGTGCTCGGGCCCGCCAAGGTTACGCTGGTGGTTTGCGCCACGCCGCCGGCGTCGTCGCCGGTGAAGGACAGCGTCTGGCTATCGGTGGCCGCCATGGTGGCGAATGCGATGGGGGTAGTCTGCTGGGTTCCTCCGGCCACGAAGTTTGCACTCGCGGTGGTAACGGGTTGGCCCACGTCGGAGGTGACGCCGAGGGCCAATCCCCCAGTATTGCCTGTCAAGTTGCCCATCAGGGCGTTTGCCGTGGCATCTCCGGCGGTCACGTTGAACGCCGAATTTGGAGAGGTGAAAACCAGTTGCTGAGCGCCGTCCGTTCCGGTATGAATAGAGGCGCTGATATCGGCCGTTCCTAACGCTTGCGCGTCCGCTGATCCGCTTGAGACGGCGCCCAAAATTCCCGCATTGATCGCGGTCACGAGCGATGCTGGATCTGCCACGTTGGTCAAGTTGACGGTAATGGTGACCGGAGCATTGGCTCCAGCGCCGGCCCCAAACCCAGGTCCGGCAAGAACGAAGCTGGTGGTGGTGGGGGAGCCGTTGGCGGCGATGATCGACGACACGCTGGTAGCGGCGCCCGGGCTCAGGTCATACAGGCCTGAGTCGGGTGCGCCCACCCCCACTTGATACCCGGCTGAGAATCCTGCCAGCCCCAGGCTCTGCGTATCCACGGTGGCGTTGCTCAAGTCGACCGAGACCGTGCCGTTTGCGATCACCGCGGCTGGCGTGGTGCCATCGCCGCCGCCGATGAATACCGTCAAATCCTTGGCGAAGGTGCCCCCCTGGTTTAGTCCGATGGACTGCGCCTGCTGGTTAATTTCACCCAGCACGCTTTGGTATTCGTCGTTGAGCACCGTCCGGCTGCCGGTGAACGTCCCCGACGCCGATTGGGTGGCCAGAGTGCGCGCCCGATCCAGAAGCAGCGAGATGTTGCTCATTCCGCCGTCCATGATCTGGAGCGTGGCCGAGCCGTTGTTGGCGTTCGCAATGCCCTGCGTCAAAACGGCTTCGTCCGACCGGAAGCCGTTGGCAATGGCTAGCCCCGCCGCGTCGTCTCCGCTGTTGACGATGCGCAGGCCGGAGGATACTTCTTGGATGGTGTGGTTTTGGAAAATCTGGTTGGCAGCCAGAAAATTCTGGGATTGCAGAGAAGCTATATTGGTGAGAATGCTAAAAGTAGAACCCATGGTTTTTCTCCTTAAATTTGATCACTCGAAATCCTTGGACCTTCAAGGATCCGGAGCGCCTTTGGCGCCCTCGAGAGGCCGATCCACGCGCGACGTGCACCACGATTTCGTGGATTGATGGCTGCCGGTAAACAGCGATATCCACGCTCCTGGTTCCGGCTCGGGTTGATCGGAGCCTCTCTCAGTGCTCGAATTGCTTATCGGGGAAAAGAATCGATTCTTGAATTCAGGGCCGCAATTTCTTGATAACCTGCTCCAGGTCTTTTATAGACGGAGTGCTGGCGGCCTGGCTATTTTGATACTGCGTGATCTTCAGCTCTTTGCGCAAGACAATAGTCTCTTTGGGCGCGCGGATGCCGATCTTGGCGCCGTGCTGTGTCAGCGCCAGCACCTCCACCTCAATTTCGTCACCGATGAGGAAGCTCTCGCCCGCCCGCCGCCGCAAAACTAACATGGGTCCTCCCGCGTCTTTTCGTGAACAGCCCGCGCGGCCACTGGATGTTCGTGGAAGTAGCGGGAATCGCGGCGAATGGCCTGCAGCCCGCGGCGCGTCCTCAGATTCAGCACAATCGGCGCCATTAAATTGGCAGTGACCCCAAATTCGTCGTTGACGGTGAGCAACGCCAGCACCATTACTTCCGATCCCAGGGCCGGCTGCCGTCCCACTTCCAATCCCAGGTCTTCCAGATCCTCCGGGGCAATTCCCAATTCGTAGCCCCCATCCACCACCAGGATAGGAAGGGCCGCAAAACAGAGGCTGGCCCGCGCCATGCTTTGCAGGAAAACAAGCGGCGCTGCTTCGGGCGGCTCTCCTTCGGGCGGCTCAATGAGTACAAAGTTTTTTTCCTCCTCAAAGGCCGGCAGCCCCTGCGGAAAATCGAAGACCGAGTCCTCGCTACAAGGCAAGGTCCCGAAGTACTTGGTTTCTATTGAGCGCATCCCTATTGAAGGATGTTTGCAGGTGGCGTGCCAAACGCCGTGGCGGTTAGCCCAGGCCCGCGATCACGGCATCGGTGAATTGGCTGGTCGACGAGCTTCCGCCCACATCCGGCGGCAGATGCTTCTGCTCGGCATAAACGCGCTCGATGGCGCTCCGCAGCCGGGTTGCCGCGGACAGTTCGCCCAGATGGATCAGCATCAGCGCGCTCGACAGAATCAGAGCGGTGGGGTTCGCGATCCCTTTTCCGGCGATGTCGGGGGCGCTCCCATGGACCGCCTCAAAGACCGCGTAATGGTCGCCCATGTTGGCGCCGGGGACTACGCCGAGCCCTCCCACCAGTCCCGCCGCCAGATCGGAAACGATATCGCCGTACAGATTGGGGAGCAGCAAAATGTCAAAGGTCTGGGGGCGCATCACCAGTTGCATCGATGCGTTATCCACGATCAGCTCCTGGTAGGCGATATCGGGAAAGTTCTGCGATACCTCCCGGCAGCAGCGCAGGAACAGTCCATCCGCCAGCTTCATGATATTGGCTTTGTGGATGGCGGTTACCTTTTTGCGCCCGGCCCTCTGGGCAAACTGGAACGCATATTCGGCAATGCGGATGGACGCCACGCGGGTGATCACCTTCAGGCTGGTGACCACGTCTTTCACCACCTCGTGTTCCAGTCCCGAGTACAAGTCTTCGGTATTTTCACGGAAGATCACCATGTCGATCTCTACGTCGTCGAAGCGCGTTTTGAGCCCGGGCAGCGAGTGCACCGGCCGCACGTTGGCATACAGATCGAAGTGTTTGCGCAAGGCGACGTTGACGCTAGGGAATCCGCCGCCAACCGGCGTGGTGACCGGACCCTTCAGCCCCACGCGCGTCCGCTCCAGCGACTCCACCACATGGGGAGGCAGCACCTGGCCCGATTTCGAGATAATGCTGGCATTCAAATCTGCGCGTTGCCAGTCGATGGATACGCCGGTGGCGTTGACCGCGCGCAGGGCTGCTTCGGCCACTTCAGGCCCAATGCCATCGCCGGGAATTAACGTTACGGGATAAGACACGCTTACTATTGTAAGGAAGGTTGTGAGCCAAGCAGGTTGTGAAAAAAGCATGCCCCAGATCCGCCGCGCCCTGATCAGCGTCACCGACAAAACGGGTATAGTGGAATTCGCCCAGGGGCTGCGCGATCTGGGCGTGGAGATCGTCTCCACCGGCGGCACGGCGCGCGCCCTGGAAGCAGCCGGGGTGCCGGTGCGCGAAGTATCCCAGCTCACCGAATTTCCCGAGATGCTGGATGGCCGCCTCAAAACCATCCATCCGCGCGTGGCGGGAGGAGTGCTCGCCATTCGCGCCAATTCCGAACATATGCAGGCGCTGGCTGCGCACGGCATTCCGCTCATCGACATGGTGGTGGTGAATCTCTATCAGTTTGAAAAGGTGGCTGCGCAGCAGGGTGTGCCCTTGTCGGAGCTGATCGCGAACATCGACATCGGCGGTCCAACACTGATTCGAGCCGCGGCCAAGAATTACCAGGATGTCGCGGCGCTGGTTTCGCCGGACGATTATCCGGCGATTCTAGAAGAGCTGCACGAGCGTCAAGGCGAGCTCTCGGAACCCACTCTGTGGAGACTGGCCAAGAAAGCTTTCGCGCTCACGGCGGCATACGACCGTGCCATCAGCGCACGTCTGGCTCGGGTGGGTTCTGAAGATGAATCCGGCCTGCCGGCGTTCTTGGACATTCGCGCGCCGCGTGCGCTGGATTTGCGCTACGGTGAGAATCCGCATCAAAAGGCCGCCCTCTATTCCAGCCGGCTGGGCGGCATCGCGGGCGCCGAGCAGTTGCAAGGCAAGGAGCTTTCCTACAACAACCTGGTGGATCTGGACGCCGCCTGGCAGCTGATTCGTGAATTTGACCGGCCGGCCGCGGCCATCATCAAGCACACCAATCCCTGCGGATGCGCCGAAGGGGATACGCTCGCTGAGAGCTACCGGCGAGCTCTGGAGGCCGATCCGGTGTCGGCGTTTGGCGGCGTGCTGGCGTTCAATCGCGCCGTGGATCGCGAAACGGCGGAGGAGATTGCGAAAACTTTTATTGAAGCGATCGCTGCGCCCGGTTATGACGCCGCCGCGCGGGAGTTGCTCGCCGCCAAGAAAAACCTGCGATTGCTGGCCGTCTCTCGCGCCGTGGAGGAACCTGTCGTGAAATCGATCAGCGGCGGTTACTTGGTCCAGACCCCCGACACGCACCGGCTGGAACGCGCCGGGTGTATCGTGAGGACTGAGCGCGCGCCCACGGAAGAAGAATGGCGCGCTCTCGAGTTCGCCTGGAAGGTGTCGAAACACGTGAAGTCGAACGCGATCGTTTACGCGCGCCCGGGGCAGACTGTCAGCGTTGGCGCGGGACAGATGAGCCGCGTGGATTCTGTGAAGGTGGGCGCCATGAAAGCCCTGCTGCCGCTCCAGGGCACGGTGCTCGCCTCGGACGCGTTTTTTCCCTTTCCCGACGGTGTCGAAGAGGCCGCCAGGCATGGTATCAGCGCGGTGATCCAGCCTGGAGGTTCGGTCAATGACGATAAGGTAATCGCGGCGGCGAACCAGTTGGGACTTGCCATGGTATTCACCGGCGTGCGGCATTTTAGACATTAGAGCCACAGATAAACACCGATGCACACCGATAAAACATTTTCTCTCGATCGGCGTTGATCCGTGTTCATCTGTGGCCATTCAATTACGTACGAGGTTCGCCAATGCGGCGCAACTCGCCACGCCCTTACCCGCCAGGATCTTGAGCGCCCGTTCCGGGAACGAAGGGCTGTGTTCAAACGCCTTGGTGAAGGCTTGGCGAACCAGTTGGGACTCGCCATGGTATTCGCCGGCGTGCGGCACTTCCGGCATTAGAGCCACAGATTAACATAAAGACTTGTTTTGAATCCGTGTTGATCCGTGTTCATCTGTGGCCATTCAATTACGTACGAGGTTCGCCAGCGCGGCGCAGCTTTTCATCCCCTTGCCGGCGAGGATTTCGAGCGCCCGTTCCGGGAAACGAAGGGCTGTGTTCAAACGCCTTGGTGAAGGCTTGAATCACCTGGATGGCATGGCCTTTACCGAACTCCGTTTTGTGGAAGGCGGCCACGCCGATCAGAAGGGTCTGAACGATCGCGTAATAGACCGTCATCAGCAGGCATTGCTCGCCGATGGAGTGCGCAATATGATGGACGGCCTGGCCCCGGCTGCTTTCCTGAGGTCCTAGCGGAAACAGCGTCCGGTGAACGTAGCTGACCAAATAATGCTCCAGCATATGCTCGTGCCGGCCGAGAAACGGCGCGTAGTATTCCGCATGCGCGGCCGCATAGCGCCGTCCGATGTCGTTCATGCTCGATTCAACGGTCCAATCCATGGCTTGCATGAATTTCTGGTAGCACTCAAGTAACCGCGGACCCGTGAAATCCGAACTGATGCGGCCAACGATCAGCTCCAGTACCAGCTCCAATTGGGCCGCCGGCCGGGGCGCGTGGTTGTTCAGGGTCTGGCCACCCAGATCGCGATCGACGGCGTCGCGATAAGCGTCCAGAACCTCGAGGACCTGTGAATTCCGGCCTGCCGCTGTTAAGGCCTGGAGCCGGTCACAAAGAGAGCCCAGAATTACCAGCCGCTTCCACAGTGGAAAGGCGCGGTATTGGAGGAGCCAGATGACGAAGCCGCGAATCGCCCGAAAGTGCTCGTAGGGTTTGTCGGATGTTCCGTTCGACGTGTGCAAGACGGACAGGTTCGCCAGACGCGGGTCGCGCGGCGGCCCTTCCTCTTCGTCGAACTCGATGGGGTTGGGATCGAGCAGTACGATACGGGCCGCTTCCGGACACGATAAATCGAGAGATCGCTGCAGCACATCGTCCACGATGTTCATCACGCGCGGATAGGCCGAGCACATGATGGGCAGGTACTCTTCTCCCAGCTTCTTCTGAATGGCGCACAGTCCTTCCGTGAAGAACGGGCAAGCCGGTCCATTGAGCGCCATACGGGCGTAGTTGTCGTCGCTCGGAGCGGAGTTGATGGTCACCAGCTGGTGGAGACGCGGGCCTAGCTCGGAATCGTCACAGCACTGGTAATTTTCGTAGGTAGACTTATCGACTTGAACGATCCAACCGACGCAGCAGGTGTCTTCGCAATCGGCGCCGATGCAACGAAAGGCATGATAGGACCGCGGTTGGAGCCGTTTTACCGGCTTCGGCACTGCTTGAGAATAGCAGATACCGGCTGCCCGCTACGCCGGTGTTGCCTCCAGAATCGACTGCGGAGCCGGCATGGGGATGATCCGTTCCAGGCGGAATCCCGACGCTGCGAAGAGACTGCGCCATTCGGGCTCGCTACGTTCGAGACCACCTGGGTTCACCAACATTTCAAGATCGAACCATTTCGCCTGATCGGGCTGATTGGGAGGTCCGACGACGCGATCCACAACCAGTACCTTGCCGCCGGGCCGTATCGCTTTGCGGCAATTCGCAAGAATCTGCGCGGCGCGTTCGTCGTCCCAATCGTGGATGATGTGCTTCATGATGTAGGCGTCGGCGCCTTTGGGAACAGTCTCGAAGAAACTGCCACCGGCAAACTCGCAGCGCGCGGCGAAGTCCGCCAGCATGGGCGCTTTGCGAGCCTGTTCGATCACGTAGGGCATGTCCAACAGGGCTCCGCGCAGCTTCGGCGCGCTCTGCAGAATGGCCGCCAGCAAGGCGCCCGCCCCTCCGCCCACATCGACGATGTACTCGAAGCGCGAGAAGTCGTAGGAAGCCACCACGGCCGGACCATCGCTACTGGATAGATCCGTCATGGCGTTGTTGAAATTGACAGCTTCCTCCGGATGCCCGGAGAAATACTCGAAAATGCTCATGCCAACCACTCTCTCCGCCGCCGGACGTCCCGTTTTTATGCTCCAGCCGAGCTCGGCCCAATTCTTGATCTGCCAGTCGTCGATGAACATCATAGTCACGTTCCGCAAGCTGGGTTTCGCGCTGCTGCGCAGAAGCTCGGAAAGGGAGGTCTGACTAAAAGCCCGTTCCTCGCCTTCGTGAAAGACGCCGACGCTGGCCAACGCCCGCAACAGGCGATACAGCGCCATTTCGTGAAGGCCTAGTTCCTCCGCGAGTTGCCTGGCGGTCTTTGGCCCGGTCTCCAGACGATCCGCGACCCCGAGCTTCGCTGCGGTGGAGATCGCCGACGAAACCCATTTTCCCATACACATCTGCATTAGGGCCGCAAACGGCGGTACCGCCGGGCTGTGATCAGGTTGCATGATTGTTTAGCGATTATACCGGAAGGAACTAATTCAAGACCTTCAACTCGCCCGCTCCCGCCATGTTGTAGTAATCGCGCAAGCGGCGTGCGGCCGCCGGGCCGATCACCTTCGCCAGGTCTGCGGCGGACGCCTCGCGAACGCGCTCCAGGCTTCCAAACTCGCGCAGCAGCTTGGCGATGGTCTTCGCGCCGATCCCTTCCACTTGCTCCAGCTCCGACGCGAGACGCGCGGCGCCCCGGCGCGTTCGGTGAAACGTCACTGCAAAACGATGCGCCTCATCCCGCACCTGCTGGATCAGGTGCAGCACCGGTGAATATCGATCCAGCTTGATCGGTTCGTCTTCCTGGCCGTAGACGTAGATAATTTCTTCGCGCTTGGCGATGGACGCCACCGGCTGATTGATCACTCCGATGGCTTCCAATGCCTCCACCGCCGCATGTAACTGTCCCAGACCCCCGTCAATGAGAATAAGGCTTGGAAACGCCTTGTTTTCCTGGTGGAGCCGCGAATAACGCCGCGTCACTACTTCGCGTATGGATGCGAAATCGTCGTTGCCGACGACGGTTCGAATGATGAATTTGCGATAGTCCGACTTCTTCATGCGGCCGTCTTCCCACACCACCATGCTGGCCACTTTGTCGGTGCCCTGGATGTGCGAAATATCGAAGCACTCGATGCGCTTGGGCGGGTCCGGCAGTCCGAGGGCATCCTGCAAGGCTTCCTGCATCGCCTTCGATGACGGGCGCATGATGCGGAAGCGTTGCTGGAACGCGTGCTTCGCGTTGGTCTCCACCAGCTCGAGAAGGGCCTTCTTCTGCCCGCGTTGCGGGGTCAGGATCTCCACTTTGTGGCCGCGTTTCTCGCTGAGCAGTTCCTCCAGGGCCTCGCGATCTTCGAAATCCACCGGAACATGGATGCGGCTGGGGATGTACTGCTGGTCGAGATAAATCTGCTTGAGCAGTGACGAGTAGAATTCGTCGGGCTGGAAATCGAAAAGATCCTCCCAGTAATATTCGCGCCGATCGACGATCCTGCCGTTGCGCACATGGAACAGGTTGGCGGCCACCAATGGCGGCTCGGCGTGATAGGCCAGGATATCGATGTTCTCGCCTTCGGCGGCGGCGATTTTTTGCTTCTCCTCCATCTCTTCGACGGTAGTCACCAGGTCGCGCAGCCCGGCCGCTTCTTCAAAGCGCGTCTCTTCGGATGCCTGACGCATGCGGGCGCGCAAGTCCCGAGCCAGGTCCTTGTGACGGCCTTCCAGAAACAGCTTTACGTCGCGAACCGCGGCGACGTAAGCTTCGTCGGTGGTTAAGCCTTCGACGCACGGTCCCAGGCAGCGATGGATGTGATACTCCAGGCACGGATGGGTGTGCGATCGCGTGAAATCCACTTTGCAGGAGGGAACCTTGAAGTGGCGATGCATGAAGTGAACCAGCCGGTGCGCCAGGTTGCCGGGGAAATACGGTCCGTAGTAAGTGGAGCCATCCTTAATCAGACGGCGCGTCACATACACTCGCGGATACTTCTCGTTAGTGAGCTTGATGTACGGGAACGTCTTGTCATCCCGCAGCAAAATGTTGAAGCGCGGCTTCCACTGCTTGATGAGTTGATTTTCCAGCGCCAGCGCCTCTTTGTTGTTGTCCACCAGGATGTATTCGATGTCGCGGGCGTCCGCGATCAGCGTTCCGGTCTTCACATCCGCTAAGCGATCGTCGTTGAAGTAGCTGCGAACGCGGGCGCGCAGGTTCTTGGCCTTGCCCACGTAAATCACTTCGCCGTGCTGGTCTTTGTAGAGATACACGCCGGGCAGGAGGGGAAGTTGGGCGGCTTTTTCCCGGAGTTCCATGGAAGGGGGCTGCTTCTATTGTCGCAGGCTGGCGAGCGGTGCGACCCTTACGCCGGTATACCTTTATGCCCGCAAACGTTGCAGCAGGGCAACATCGTCCATGACCGTAATCCCCATCTTGCGGAGGTATTCAACGGCAGGCGGTTCAAAGAAGTCCTCATCCTTCGTACAAAGAACGTCCGCCTCACCGATGATCGCGGTCTGCATCACGATAACGTCGTTCACGTCGCGGATTGGCGCCATCACCAGAGGATTCAACGCCACAATTTCGGAAGAACGATGCAGGAACGCGACGTAATCGTAGACGAGGGTTTCCGGCAGGTCATAGAATGTCTGCAATCGCGGATAACGAAGCACTCTTGCAAGTTCGTTGAGGATCTCGTTCGACAATATGAGCCGGTGCTCGCTGTCGATAATGGTGAGCAGCAACTCGCGAGCCAACCCCTGGGAGTGCTCGTTGGCTCGAACGAGGATTGTGGTGTCAAGAACGATCTTCACTGACGCGGACGATAGCCAGGGCGAACGCTCCTCATGGCCTCGTTGATCGTGTCCTCGGCTTCCTCTGCAGAGCCTGGCTTACGACGGGCATCCACGTCGGCAAAATAGTTCATTAACTGTTCCGCCAGTTGGTGTTTCTGTTCGTTGGACAAGGCGGGGGGGGCGATAGCGCGAATACTGATAGCCTCATCCACTAACCGGCGTCCTAACAGGCTTTCGATGGCGGCCTTCTGGTCGGGCGAGAGGTCTTTTGCGTTGCAAATCATCAGAGGAGACCTACCTTCAGTATGACGCACCCTGGCTCAAGATGAGCGCCCGGCAACAGAGGAAGCTGGGCGGCATTTTCCCGGAGTTCCATTTGCAAGGGGGCTGTTTCTATTGTCGCAGGAGGGGCTATTTCTGATCACTGCCAGGGCGAAGTCGGCGGTTGGCCTCGTTATCCTGATTGTTATGCCACTTAAGGTCCGCGAGGTAATCAAGGAGCTGGAGGCGGCTGGCTGGGTCCACGTTCGGACCAAGGGGAATCATCGTGTGTTCCGGCATTCTGACGGTCGTATCACGGTAGTATCGGGCACCTGGCACCTACAAAGCGATCCTAAAGCAGACTAAAATCAAGGAAGAATCGGAATGACGAGGAAGTACTCACTTCTTATCGAAGGGGACGAATAAGGCTATAGCGCCTACGTTCCCGAGTTGCCGACAATTCTCGTGACAGGAAAGTCGATGGAGGAACTGACCGTCCGCGCGACCGAGGCGATTCAATTATGGTGGGAAAGTAACGACTCTGACACGTCTCCGACCGCAGTGCGGGCGGAGATTGAAGTGGAATTGCCGCTCTAGTGGTCATCACTACCGAGTACGTCGACATCCCCGCCGGCGGTTCGCCCATGCGCATGTTCGTGGCGGCGCCGAAAGCAGCAGGTAAGTATCCGGGCATCGTCTGTTTTTCGGACATCTTCCAGCTTACCGGTCCCATGCTGCGCTCGGTATCCCGGCTGGCCGGCTATGGCTTCGTGGCTGCGGCGCCGGAGATCTATCATCGCGTGGAGCCCGCAGGCACGGCGATACTGTTTGACGATGCTGGGCGGGCTCAGGGCCAGAAAGACGCCGCTCAAACGCCGGTAGCGCATTTTGATGAGGATCGGCGAGCGGCTTTGGATTACCTGGCGAAGCACCCACTGGTCGCCGAAGGCCAACTGGGCGCGATGGGCTTCTGCATCGGCGGCCATCTGGCGTTTCGCGCCGCACTCGAACCGGATGTGCGCGCCACAGTCTGTTTTTACGGAACCGGGATTCACGATGGTAAGCTGGGCCGGGATTCCGACGCCGGATCGCTGGCGCGCGCCGGGGAAATTCGGGGGAAGCTGCTCATGATCTGGGGCAGCGCCGACCCGCATGTGCCCGAGGCCGGGCGCGCGGTCGTCGATCAAAAACTCCGCCAGTCGAACGTGGACTATGCTGTGAAGCTTTACCTTGCCGACCATGCCTTCACGCGCGATGAAGGGCCGCGCTATGACCCCGAGGCTGCCGATCAGGCGTTCGCCGCTATGATCGGGCTGTTCCGAACCGTTTTCCGTCCTGGCTATACTTAAGATTGTGGTACGCACCGCTTTCTTAGAGTTTTCATTGGTTGCGATGCTTGTGGCTGCTCTTAATGCGCAAGACAAGCCGCTCCAGACCAGGCCACCCGACCAATCCAAGCCACAGCAGCAGCAACAGGAGCAGGAGCCTCCCGAAGAAGACGAGAGCCTGGCTCCCAAAACCTACTCGTTCAATCCGCTGGAAGCCGAGAAAGATCTCAAGGTCGGCCTGTACTACTTCAAAAAGGGCAACTACAAAGCGTCCACCAGCCGCTTTCGGGAAGCCACGCTGTGGAACCCCACCTTCGCCGAAGCCTTCCTGCGCCTCGGCGAAAGCGAAGAGAAGATGAAGGACAAGAAGGCGGCGGACGAGGCTTATACGAAATACCTGGCGCTTGCTCCCGACGCCAAAGACGCTGAGGCGATCAAGAAAAAGTTAGCCCGCCAGCGGTAGACGTTTGCGCCTGCGGCCTTCGTCCTGCGATTGGATCACGGCAATCAATCGGCTCACGCCCGCCTTCCAATCGGGAAACAGGTCTACGTATTGAATCCGTTTCGAAATGCGGCGCGGCACCAGGCAATCGTCCAGGCGTAGCGGGATCAGAAAGATCTCATCCAGCGGTACCTTCGCCGCGCAAAAGAGCGCATAGCGGAGTTCGCTGTGGAAGCTCCCGCGTTTCGACGTGGCGCGGCGCGAGAAACACGCGACAAAAAAGTCGGAGGTCTGAATAGCGGACTCGATGGCTCGCGGCCAGTTCTGCCCGGGCATCAGCTTCTTCTTGTCCAGCCAGGGATGCAACCCGCTTTCTTCCAGGGCGCGATAAAGCTTCTTGGCGAACGAGAGATCCTCTTGCACATACGCGATGAACACGCGTGGCTTGCTCTGGGCCACGAAGCGAAAGCCGTGCTCACCTCCCGGCGACAAAGTGCCCAGGCCGTCGATTTCTACCGATCCGCCCTGTTCCAGCGCTTCACGCAGCACGCGGGCGATGCGGCGCGCCAGGGCTGCCTTCGAGCGCCTGGCGGTCACTTGGGCGCCTTCCTTGTGCTTCGAGCCTTCACCCGCCGCGCACCGGATGGCAGGCATTCTTCAAAGTAGAACTGAGGTTCCGGACCCGGCACGAAAGTTCCCAGCCCCGGGAGCGAGGCGCTGTATCCTTGGCGTACCCGTCGCAGGATTCCGGAGAGGATGCCATCTAATTGATCGGCGGCGGCGGCGGTGGATATCCCCGACTTCCTGGCCAGGCGTTTCGCTAACTGCTCTTTCTTCGTCATTCACTTATCTCATTCACTTTATGTTAGGGGATCAAAATGCCATTCAGCCGGCCGTTCATCCCAGGTGCAACCTTTAAGCGCTTATTATTCAGCACGATGCGAGGAATCCTCGGCACCCGGCGGAGCTTGTCACTGCTGCCGCAAATGAAGTGTTTTTAATAGCGGCTTAAGGCTCAGTTCATGTCCGGCTGAAATGATAGGTGCTGAAGTTATCCACATGACTTCTGACACCTAAGGAGATCTCAAAAATGAAGAAACTCATGACACTGGCCCTCGGCTTGTCGTTCCTGATGGGAACCGTCAGCCTGTTTGCCCAGGATAAGCCGGCTGATACCAGCACCACCAAGACGAAGAAGAAGAAATCGAAGAAGAAGCCCGCCGACACCTCCACCGACAAGAAGAGCTAACTAGCCTTTTTCATTCGTTAGCCAGAGTTTAGCGTCGCGCATGCGGCCCGGGTATCGGGTTCGACATGCGCGACAACTTTTTGCGGCCAACCCATTACCGCGCATTGGCCCGCTACGATTCGATGCCCATCTGCGACAAGCGATAGCGCAGTGCATTGCGCGTCAAGCCAAGCAGGCGTGCCGCCTGGCTCTTGTTGTTGTTGGCGCGATCGAGCGCCTCGCGGATAATCGATTGCTCGTAGGCGTCCAGCGTCATGCCTTCCGGAAGAAAGCCGTCCGAGGAACCGAGCCGGGGCTTGGGCGCCAAATCGAGCCGGACGTCGGCAGCTTCCAAAACATCGCCGTCGGCGAGAACCAGGCTGCGCTCGATCGCGTTCTCGAGCTCGCGCACATTTCCGGGCCAGTGATATTCCATCAGGCGCTCGATGGCGCCGTCGGAAATGGATTCCACGCGGCTACCGAGATCCTTGGCGAGTTTGCGGACAAAATGCCGCGCCAGATAGGGGATGTCTTCCTTGCGCTCGCGCAGCGGAGGAATGTTCATGGGCAGAACATTTAAACGATAATACAGATCTTCCCGAAACTCGCCCTGTTCCAAGGCCGCCCGCAGATCGACGTTGGTTGCGGCGATCACTCGCACATCCACGTGCCGTACTTTGTTGCTGCCCAGCCGCTCGAACTCGCGATCCTGCAGCACGCGCAGCAGCTTCACCTGGATGCCGGAGGGCACATCGCCGATCTCATCCATGAAAACGGTTCCCGTGTCGGCCTGCTCGAACTTGCCGGGCTTGCTGAGATTGGCGCCGGTGAACGCGCCCTTCTCGTAACCGAACAGCTCGCTCTCCATCAGATTCTCCGGCAGCGCCGAGCAGTTGATTTTCACGAACGGCTTGTTCTCGCGCGGCGAGTGGTGATGAATGGCGCGCGCAATCATGTCCTTGCCGACGCCGCTTTCGCCGCACAACAGCACGGTGGCCCGCGTAGGCGCTACCCGCTCGATGGTGGCGAAGATTTCGCGCATGGGCGCGCTTCGTCCAATGATGTTGTCGAATTCGTAGCGCTGGCTCAACTCGGCGCGCAGCTCGCGATTTTCGTCGCGCAAGGTGCGCACCTCGAGCGCTTTATTCACCACGGTCATCAGATGATCGAGCGAAAACGGCTTGGGCAGAAAATCCACCGCGCCGGCTTTCATGGCTTCCACCGCCGTCTCGATGCTGCCGAACGCAGTCATTACGATCACCGGCGTGCGCAAGTCCTGGCTGCGCAGCTTCTGCAGCAGATCCAAGCCGCTGATGCCCGGCAGACGCAGATCGGTGACGATCACGTCGGCGCGGTCGGCCAGCTTCAACGCCTCCTCGGCCGTGCCGGCCTGCTCCACTTCATACCCGGCAGTCTTCAGCTGCAGTTCCACTACCCTGCGCAGCTTCTCTTCGTCTTCGACAACCAGCACCGTAGGTTTCATTTGCCAGGCTTTCACTAATATTCTCAGCGAATCGGAAGGAACACGTGGAACACGCTGCCCGCGCCCGGTTCGCTTTCCACCGTGATTTGACCGCCGTGTTCGTCAACGATCTTGGACACGATGGCCAAGCCCAATCCCACCCCTCTTGACTTGGTGGTGAAGAAAGGATTGAAGATGCTTTCCCGATCTTTGGGAGCGATGCCGGAGCCGCGGTCGATCACTTCAACTTCCACTGTATCGTCCACCTGGCGTGTCTTGACAGTGACGCTGCCCTCCGGCGGGCTGGCTTGCGCGGCATTCAGAACCAGATTGTAGAAGACCCGCTCGATGAGCTGGCGATCCAAAAGCATAGCCGGAATATCGGGTGAGTAGTTCTTATAAACGCTCACCTCCAGCGGCGGCGTGTGCTTTTCCACTTGGGCCACGGCTTCGTCGATCACTTCGGCGATCTCGGTCTCTTCCAGGTGCAGTGTCAAGGGCCGCGCAAAATCGAGGAAGCGCGTGACCAGCGCGTTGGTGCGGTCCACTTCGCTCGATATGAATCCCGCCAGTTCGCGCGACACGGCGCTATCGGCGTCCACGTTCTTCAACAGCATCTCAGCCGAGCCTTTTATGGTGCTCAAGGGATTGCGGATTTCGTGCGCCAGTCCCGCGGAAAGCTGCCCCAGCGCGGCCAGCCGCTCGGTACGGCGCACTTGGGCCTCCGCCTCCCGCAAATTGCGATTGGCTTCCGCTAACTTTTCCGCCGCGATCTGCGCCCTGCGCGTGGCCGCCCGATTCGCTTCCAGCAGTTCGTAGGTAAGGAAGCCGGCGATGGGAAACGTCGCCTCGCGTAGAATTACCACCGGCCACTCACTGACAAAATACCCCGGCGGAAGGAACAAAACCAGCGAAATGTACGCGCCGCAGGCCAGCGCGGTGGCCACTACCAGCCCCGCCAGGCCCAAAGAAGTGGCCGCCGACATCACCGGCAACAGCATCAGCCAGTAGTAGCTGCTGGAGATGCCGTCGGTCCATCCCATCAGGATGTACCATAGCGCCAGCTTGATGAGAAACGAAGTGATGCTGCCGGTCCGCGTACCGAAAAACGGGATCTTCGGCTCGATGATTTGCATCAGGCCCAGCCCGATCAGAACCGCTCTAGGCTCGGGATTGAGGTCCGGCCCATAAATCGCCAGCACCGCGAACAATGCCACCCACACGATGTCCTGCGGCCGGACTATTTGCCAGAAGCGGCTGCGCTGCTCCACGCTTTGATCTTATCGCCTGGGACTGTGACACAATGGGGTTTGCGCCAAGTTTCATGGAAAATCCAACATCCCCCGCAATTCCCGAGTCGCTAGCTGCGTCTCCGGACGCCCCGTCCGCGCTTCCAGAAGATCATTCGTTCGCCGATATCTTGTCGGAATTCGAGCAGACGCACCGCGGTCAACGAAGCCGTGAAGCGCTGGAAGGCACGGTGGTTTCCATCTCGCCCGAGTCCATATTTGTTGACATCGGCCGCAAGGTGGATGGGATGCTGCCGGTGGAACTGTTTCGCGACGCCTCCGGCGCCCTCACGGTGCAGGTGGGCGACAAGCTGCTGGTGAGCATCACGGGCCGGGATGACGAAGGCTCCTACACGCTTTCCACCATTAAAGTGGAGCGGCCCAGGGACTGGAGCGCGCTGGAACAGGCGTTCGCCGGAAAGCGGGCGATTGGAGGGGTGGTCTCGGAGCTCGTGAAGGGCGGGCTGCGCGTGGACGTCGGCTTGCCGGCATTCTTGCCGGCGTCGCGCAGCGGAGCCAAGGATCAGGCGGAGTTGGAAAAACTGGTGGGCCAGGAGATCCAGTGCCGGATCATCAAACTGGATACGGCGAGCGAAGATGTGGTTGTCGATCGCCGCGCGATCCTGGAAGAGGAAGAAGCGCGGGCGCGCGAGCAGAAATTCGGGGAGCTGAAAGAGGGCGCTGTGGTGCGAGGTACTGTGCGCAGCGTCACTGACTTCGGCGCGTTTGTGGATTTGGGCGGCGTGGACGGGCTGCTGCACGTTGGCGACATGGCGTGGCATCGCGTTGCCAAGCCGTCCGATGTGGTTACGGCGGGCGATTCCATCGAAGTCAAAATTCTCAAAATCAACCCGGAGGGCAAGCGCATTTCGCTCGGGTTGAAGCAACTCGCGCCCGATCCCTGGACCACGGCGGCCGAACAGTTCCACACCGGCGATCGCGTGCAAGGCAAGGTTTCGCGGCTGGCCGATTTCGGCGCCTTCGTGGAGTTGCTGCCGGGCGTCGATGGGCTGATTCACATTTCCGAGATGTCCTGGGCGAAAAAGGTGAAGAAGCCCGGCGATCTTCTGAAGACCGGCGAGTTGGTGGAAGCGGTGGTGTTGGGCGTGAACGCGGCAGATCGCCGGATTTCACTGGGTCTCAAGCAGGCGTTGGGCGATCCGTGGGAAGACGCGCTGAAAAAGTACGCGGTGGGCGCCGTGGCGGAAGGCCCGGTGACCAGCCTGACCAACTTCGGCTGCTTCATCGATCTGGGCGGCGGCATTGACGGCATGATTCACATTTCAGACATCACCCGCGAGAAGCGTCTGAATCATCCGCGCGAAGCACTGGCGACGGGACAAAGGGTGCGCGCGGTAGTGCTGGAAGTGGACCGCGAACGACGCCGCATCAAACTCGGCATCAAGCAACTGGAGCCCACCACGGCCGACGAATATATCGCGGAGCACCAGGTTGGCGAGTCCGTTACCGGGCGGATCGTGGAGGCTACCAAAGGCCGGGCCAAGATCGAGCTGGGTGATGGCGTTTTCGCCGAATGCCGCATACGCGAGGACGCGGGCAACGGATCGAAGGTGCCCGAACCGGTGGTCGCAAAGGCTGATCTTGGCTCACTAACTGCAATGTTATCAGCGAAATGGAAACAAGGACCGGCGGCAGCCACGGCGCAGCAGGAAGCACCGCGCGCAGGTCAGATCCGGACGTTTCGCATCTTGAAGCTCGACCAGCCGAACAAGAAGATTGAAGTCGAGCTGGCCTGACGCAACCGGGTTCGTGACGTTTTCCCTTTTCCGCCGTCTATCACAGTGTTGCAACAGGCTACCGTGGTGCAGGCGGCCGTAAGAATGGACGAACCCGAGCTGATTCGGGCGGCTCAACAAGGCGATCAGCGCGCCTTTGAGCAATTGGTGCGTCTGTACGACCAGAGCGTGCTGCGGCTGGCCACCAATCTGCTTCGGTCGCCCGAGGACGCCAACGATGTTTACCAGGAAGCGTTCCTGCGGGTGTACAAAAACCTGCATACCTTTCGGTTCGACTGCAGCTTTCACACCTGGCTGTACAGGATTGTGAGCAATCTGTGTCTGGACGCGCTGCGCAAACGGAAAGTGCGGCGCGAAGAGAGCTCAGTGGTGGAGACCAACGAGGGGGTTCTCGACCGCATGGACACGGTGGAAGAACCGCGCGCCGATAGCGATCCGGCGCGGTGTCTGGAGAGTAAGCGGGTACGCCAGAAGATTCAGGAAGTGCTGGGCGGCTTGACGCCGCGCGAACGGGCGGTGTTCGAGATGCGGCATTACCAGGGCATGCGGCTGCGGACCATCGGGGAGCTGATGGGCACGTCCGAGGAAGCCGCTAAGAACTGCTTGTTCCGCGCGACGCAGAAAATGCGCGCGGCGTTGGGAGATTTTGTATGACATGCGATGAAGCGAGAAAGAATCTGCCGCTTTTCCTCTATGGCGAACTTTCGTTCGACGAAGAGGAGCTGGTGGAGGCGCACGTCGACGAATGCGCGGAGTGCCGGCGCGCGCTGGAGCGCGAGAAGGCCATGTTTGCCGCGCTGGATGCCGTGGAAATGGTTCCCGGTCCGGAGGCGCTGGCGGAGTCCCGAGCCGAATTGCGGCGTCGCCTGGCGCTCGCTAAGGCGCCGCTAAACGCGTCGAATCTGGCTGCTGCGGGCTTATGGGATAAGATCCGCGAAGGATTTACGATTCACTTTCACTTTGCGCCCGGCATCGCGCAGGTGGCCGGCGCGGCGGTGATGCTGGTGCTGGGATTTCTAACCGCGCGCGTGGCGCCCAATTCAATGCTCAATTGGCGCTCGTCCGGAATGATCGCGCCTGAAACGTCGCGCGTTCGCTACGTGGAGCCGGTCTCGCCGGGGCGGGTCGAAATCGTTCTGGATGAAACCCGGCAGCGCGTTCTTTCGGGAAGCGTGGATGATGAAGCCATTCAGCGTCTGCTTCTCACGGCCGCCAAGGACCCCTCGGACGCGGGCCTGCGCGTAGAATCGGTCGATTTGTTGAAGGGCAATTCGCAATCCGCCGAGATCCGCAAGGCCCTGGTGTACGCGCTCCAGCACGATCCCAACGCCGGGGTGCGCTTAAAGGCGCTGGACGGGCTGAAGCAGTTCGCGGACGATCCGGACACGCGGCAGGCTTTGACCCAGGTGTTGTTGCGGGATAACAACCCGGGAGTGCGCACCCAGGTGATCGATCTTCTGGTCCAGCGGCACACCGACGCCATGGTGGGCGTGCTGCAGGAGCTGCTGGAGAAAGAAGACAACGGCTACATCCGGATGCGCTGCCAGAAGGCGTTGCAGGAGATGAACGCGTCTTCTGAGATGTATTGAGAGATCGGTAAACTACATGCAGCAGCTGTCGTTTATCACCGCGCTGGGATTGGCAGGTTGGGGACTGGCAACGGCGCAGACCCAGTCTCCCGTTACACGCGATGGCGCTTACTGGGTTCGCACCGTCCAAGGCACGCTCGACTCCGGCGATCGCCTGCGCCTGGAAACAACGGGCAATGTAAGCGTGCGGGGTACGGCCGCGGAGCCCAGCGCCTATACGCTGACGGTGCGGGTAAAGGCCGCGGACGCGCGCGAAGCCGAAGCGCTGCTGGATCGGGTTAACGTGAAGACCGGAACCGAGGGCGGTTGGGCCTATCTCAAGGTCACTCCGCCCCGGCTGGCCTCCGCGGGATTAGAATTGACGGTCACCGCGACGCGCGCCTGGCGGCAAGTGGTGGCGGAGACGCGTGGCGGAAGTGTGCAAGCCTCCGATCTGGATGGGGATTTCGAAGCTCGATCAGCCGGTGGGCGCATCGCGGTGGATCGCATTCGGGGCTGGAGCGAGCTGCGGACGGCGGGTGGCGATATTGAAGTGGGCGCTGTGAGCGGGCCGCTGCGATGTTTCTCCGGCGGCGGCGTAATTCGCGTTCAGAACGCGGGGGCCGCGGGGTGGCTTGAAACCGCGGGCGGCGAGATTTTTGTTCATCAGGTGGAAGGCCCGTTACAGGCCTCCACGGCGGGCGGCAACATTCGCATCGAACGTGCCGCGGCCAGCGTGGTGGCCCGCACCGCGGGCGGTCTCATCCAGGTACAGGAAGCGGGCGGCCCGGTGACCGCGGAAAGCTCCGGCGGAGCCATTCAAGTGAACTCCGCCAATGGCGTGCGATGCGAATCGGCGGGCGGCGCCATTCGGCTGCGCAACGTGGCGGGAGCGGTGCATGCCTTCGCGAATTCGGGCAGCATTATGGCGGAGCTGGTTTCAGGACGCTCCATGTCGGATTCCATATTGAGCGCCAACGCTGGTGACATAACCGTTCTCATTCCGTCCAATCTTGCGTTGACGGTTGAAGCCAGCAACGAGTCGGGCGGCGCGGGACGGATCAATTCCGATTTCCCGCAGGTTCGGCCGCAAGCGGGCGGCGTGCCGGGAGGTCCCCTTATGGCTCAGGGCGCGCTGAACGGAGGCGGTCCCTTGCTGCGGGTGAACGTGGTGGACGGCACCATCTACTTGCGCCGCGCGAAATAGCTTTTTGAGGGGTGATGTGATGACGAAGCTTCTTAGTCTGATGGTAGTTTGCACCGCTGTTGCGGTTGCGCAGGGCCCGGATTTCTTCCAGTCGCCGGGCGGTTCCAAGCTGGGGGAATTGAGCGCGCAATTGCCCGCCTTGAACAACCTTCCGTTCGTGGGAGGCACGTATCTGGGGGTGAATCTCGCCGAGATCGACCCCAACCGGGCCCAGGAGCTGAAGCTCAAGGAGGATTACGGAGTGGAGATCACGCGCGTGGAAGAGAACAGTCCGGCCGAGAAAGCGGGAATCAAGCCGGGCGACGTGGTGCTGGAATACAACGGGCAGCGCGTGGAAGGCATGCAGCAGTTCGGCCGGATGGTGCGCGAAACGCCGCCCGGCCGCGAGGTGAAGCTCACCGTCAGCCGCAATGGCGCCGCGCAGACCCTCAGCGCGGTGCTCGGCAGCCGCAAGCCTCGCTTCGCGGCGAACTTTCCTCCCGGGTTCGAGCTGCCCGAATTCCATATGCCGGACATGCCGCAGATGTATAGCGCCACGCGCAGCGCGATGCTGGGCGTGGAAGCCGAATCGCTCGGGGATCAGTTGGCGGTCTACTTCGGCGTCAAGGAAGGCGTGCTGGTCCGTTCGGTTTTGGATAATACTCCGGCCCAAAAGGCCGGCATCAAAGCGGGCGACGTCATCACCAAGGTGGATGGAATGTCGGTAACCTCGCCCAGTGAATTGTCGAGCGCGGTAAGGGCCGCCAACGCCAAGAAGACCTACGCCCTGGATCTGTCCAGGGATCGGAAGCCGGTGACGGTGACCGTGACCGTGGAGGACCGCTCGGAACGATCCATCCCGCGCGGACGCGTAGTTCAAAACAGCATCACGAACTGATTTCGCTGGAGCTGTAGACCACGCTGCTATAAATTTTCAACAGCAGCTCCACTTCTCGCTGCGGCAAATTGAGAGAAGCCGCAATTTTCTCGGCCTGCTCTCCGCGCCGCGACATGTGGATTACCTGACTGCGCTTGTTCAGATTCAGGCCGGACCGGGGAGGCGTCGGCGGCACTAGCAGTCCGGTGCGATGCTCGGCGTCCAGCACGCGCGCTGTGAGTTCCGTCATTTGGACCTTCAACTCGCCGGTGGCCGATTCCTGTGCGGCGTGGCGCCGCTTCGAGCGCAATTGGAGAATGCGCATCTCGTGCTCCAAGCAGAGGAAAAAGAAGAGGCACAGCACGCTGTTGATGCCGATCAGCAGGAAGGGTGCGAGCGGGATGAGATAGCGGTCCAGCATGGTTGTTCCGAATTAATACAGGGTTCGCAGCCGCTCCTGCCGGCTGATCACCTGCTTGATGCGGATGCCGTAGTTGCCCTCCACCACTACTACTTCGCCCCGCGCGATCACGCAATTGTTTACAATCACTTCCACCGGTTCGCTGAGCGCTCGATTCAGCTCCACGATGGAGCCTGTAGTCAGCTTGATCACGTCCTTCAACATCAGTTGAGCCCGGCCGAAGGAGACCGTAACCGGAAGCTCGACATCCAGCAGCAGATCCATGGAGCCGGCGCCGCCGGCTTTTCGGGCCGGGCCGGCGGTCTGCGCCCGCTCTTCAGAAGCGCTTTCAGCCGGGGCCTGGGACTGAACCGGGGCCGGCGAAGGACCAGTCACGGCGTGAGCGAAGACGGCCAATAAAGGAAAAGCCTGCCCGCCGAGAGTGATCTCAAAGGAGTAAGCGCTGGCGCTGGGCGCCGCTGGAGGAGGGGCGGACCGGCCTGGCAGGCACGAGATCTCTTTCCGGGCTCGAGTGGATACGGCGCTGGCGATGCCGGAGAGACTCTGATTGACGATTTCGAGATAGGTGCCGCGGATGTCTTCAGGTGAGGAATTCTCCACCCCCGCGCTACGCAGCACTCGACTTCCAATTTCCTCCCAACTGCGGCCTCGAGCGGCCACCCAGATATTGGCATCCGGTCCCAGGCTGAGCGGCTGTTCCCACCACAGCAGCTCCTGCTGCGACGGATCGATCTCGGCTGGCGTAAGCTGGTGCGCGGCGAAGGTGATCGAAGCCGGCTCCCCGGTCATGGATTCCACGGCGCGGGTGATTTGCCGGCCCCATTCTTCGGCCAGCCACAGGGCGGCGGCGCTTTCCAGCGGCACGGGGTCCGGCGGCATGAACTATGCGCCCCGCTCCAGCGGCCAGCGCTTCTCCAGGTAAGAGCGCAAGCGCAGGATGGCCTGCGACTTCAGTTGAGAGATTCGCGACTCATGCAGGTTTACCACTTTGGCGATCTCGCGCAACGTCAGTTCCTCGTGGTAGTAGAGACTGATGACGATCCGCTCGGTTCGAGGCATCTTCTCGATGGCTTCGGCCAGCAGGCGTTGCAGCTCTGACCGTTCGAGCAGCCGCGACGGCCAGTTCTCCTCGTCGTCGGAAATGTACTTCAGCAGATTGCGGCTGTCATCCTCGGGAGCCGAAGTCTCGAGACTGCCCAGGTTCACGCCCCGTATGTCCACCAGCCACTCGTGGTATACCTCGAGCGACAATTTCAGTTCTTGGGCGATTTCGTCTTCGGTGGGCGCGCGATGCAGACGCTGCTCGACGGCGGCGATGGCTGCTTCAATCTGTTTGGTACGCCGCCGCTGCTGGCGCGGCGCCCAGTCCAGGCCGCGCAGGCTGTCCAGGATCGCGCCCCGAATCTTGTATTCCGCATAGGTCTTCAGTTTGACGTTGTGCCTGGGGTCGAAACGGTCGATGGCGGCGATCAAGCCGATCGTGCCGGTGGAGATCAGGTCGTCCAGATTCACGCTCTCGGGCAGCCGTTCGTGAATGCGCCGGGCGATGAGACGGACTTGCGGCAAGTGCTCGAGTATCAACCGTTCCCGCTCTTCGGTGGCGCGGTCGCTCGCTGCATACTTATTGATGGCCCGGATGGGAGTCATCACTCCCTGAACGCAAAAGATAACTTCACTTTTGAGCGAAGTTTAAAGTATCGATGAGGGGGCTTGTCTGATGTCATTAATGGTTGTATTCTTATGACA
>Ga0302326_10000853_pt1 | contig 79931 bp, 74 predicted proteins | sample Palsa_T0_3_FD_202264 | JGI IMG/M metagenome (GOLD analysis project Ga0302326, IMG submission 202264) | Peat permafrost microbial communities from Stordalen Mire near Abisko, Sweden - Palsa_T0_3 | ecosystem: Environmental > Terrestrial > Soil > Palsa > Peat permafrost | place: Sweden: Abisko...
AAACTCGTGGGACGTAAGCAGCGCCCGAAGGATGCGGAACTGGAGCTGAACCCGCGCGCTCGCAGCGCGCTCCTGCGCATCGCGGAGCGCCTGCCGTGATCAGCCGCCGCGTGCTCCTCATCGCCGTCCCGCTCCTGTGGGTCGCGGCGCTCGGCTCCGCTGCCGGGGCGATCTACTGCAAGCACCGCGCGCGGGCGCTCTTCGTCGAACTCGAGGCTCTCAACGGGCGCCGTGACAACCTTGAGATCGAATGGGGACAGCTGCAGCTCGAGCAGAGCGCCTGGTCGACCCACGCCTTCGTCGAGCGGGTCGCCAACGCCAAGCTGCGCATGGCGATGCCGCCCCCGAAAGATATCGAGATCGTTTCCCCATGAAGGCGCGCGGCGCACGTGACGAGGCACCGGCAAGCTTCCGCTGGCGCGCCTCGCTCCTGATCGGGCTGCTGATCGCCTGTGCCCTGGGACTGCTCTACCGGGCGGTGAACCTGCAGCTGGTGGATCACGGGTTCCTCGCAAAGGAGGGCGATGCGCGCTTCTCGCGGGTGCTGGAGATCGCCGCCCACCGTGGCACCATCACCGACCGCTACGGGGAGCCGCTCGCGGTCTCCACCCCGGTCGACTCGATCTGGGTGAACCCTTCCGAGCTGGCGCTCGCGACCGACCAGATTCCGCGCTTGGCCAAGGCCCTCTCGATCGATCGCCAGGAGCTCGCGCGTCGCATCACCAGCAACCTCGACCGTGAGTTCCTCTACCTCGCCCGCCACCGCCAGCCCGCCGAAGCGGCCCAGATCAAGGCCCTCGGCATCGCCGGCGTCTATACCTCGCGCGAGTACCGCCGCTACTACCCCGCCGGGGAAGTCTCCGGGCACCTGGTCGGCTTCACCAACGTCGACGATGCCGGACAGGAGGGCCTGGAGCTGGCGTTCGATCACTGGCTCGCGGGGGAGGATGGCGCCAAGCGCGTGATCCAGGACCGCTACGGGCGCATCGTGCAGAACGTCGAGAGCATTCGCCCCGCGCGCCCTGGCAAGGACCTGGTGCTCTCGATCGATCTGCGTATCCAGTACCTCGCCTACCGGGAGCTGAAGGCGGCGATCCGCGACCAGCGCGCCAAGGCAGGCTCGGTGGTGGTGATCGATGTGGCCACGGGCGAGATCCTCGCCATGGTCAACCAGCCGGCCTACAACCCCAACGATCGCGACCAGATCCAGGCCGCGACCTACCGTAATCGCGCGGCCACGGACATCTTCGAGCCCGGCTCCTCCATCAAGCCGTTCTTCGTCGCCGCCGGCATCGCCTCGGGCAAGTATGACGACCACAGCATCATCGACACTTCACCCGGCTTCTTCAAAGTCGGCGCGAAGATCTTCGAGGACGAGCACAACCTCGGCGCCATCGATATCGCCACCGTGCTCGCCAAGAGCTCCAACGTCGGCATGGCGCACATTGCGCTGACGCTGCCGCCGCAGCAGATCTGGAGCACGCTCAATCATCTCGGCTTCGGGCAGGTGACGACCAGCGGCTACCCGGGGGAGTCGGCGGGCCTCCTGCCCAACTACGCCCAGTGGCGGCCCATCGGCATCGTCACCATGAGCCACGGCTACGGGCTCTCGGTAACCCCGCTGCAGCTCGCCCATGCCTACGCCACCATTGGCTCGTACGGCGTGGCGCGGCCAGTGTCGTTCCTGCGGGTGGAGGGCACCCCCGGCGGCGAGCACGCCCTCGATGAGCACGTGTGCCGCGAGCTGATCGCGATGCTCGAGTCGGTGGTTACCGCCGAGGGCACGGGCAAGCTGGCGGCGATCCCGGGCTACCGCGTCTCGGGCAAGACCGGCACGGCCTGGAAGGCCGAGGCCGGTGGCTACTCGACCGACCGCTATATGGCCGTGTGGGGCGGGGTGGCACCGGCGACCGCGCCGCGCCTGGCCGCGGTGGTGGTGATCGATGAGCCAAACGCCGGCCAGCACATGGGCGGCCAGGTGGCGGCCCCGGTGTTCTCGCGCATCGTCGGTGGCGCGCTGCGACTGCTGGCGGTGGCGCCCGATCAGCCGGTGAACACCCCCGAGGAGCTCCCCGCGAGCCCCGCGCTCGGCACGCTCCACACGGCGGCGCTGCCATGAGTGCACAGGGTGCGCCCCAGCCTCTGTCCGCACTCACCGAGGGCATGCTGAGCGTGCCCGCGGACGTGATGGTGAGCGATCTCACCCTCGACAGCCGCGCGGTGACCGAAGGGGCGCTGTTCCTCGCCTGTCGCGGCCGCACCAGCCACGGGCTGAAGTTCGCACCCGAGGCGATCGCGCACGGCGCGCGCGCGGTCCTCTACGAGCGCGAAGGCGCCCCGGTCGCGCCCGCCTCGGGCGAGCAGACCTTCATCGCCCCTGTCGCCGGCCTCACCCAGCACGTGAGCCTCATCGCCGACCGCTTCTTCGGCTCCCCCTCGCAGAGCCTCACCATCGCCGGCATCACCGGCACCAACGGCAAGACCACCTGCGCCTGGCTCCTCGCCCAGGCTCTGGGGGCCTGCCGGCGCCCGGCGGCCTACATCGGCACGCTCGGCTTCGGGGTACCGCCGCAGGTGACCGCGACCGTGCATACCACCTCGGACCCCGTCACCGTACAACGCCAGCTCGCGCGCCTGCGCGATTCGGGCGCCGAGTGTGTGTGCATGGAGGTCTCCTCGCACGCTCTCGACCAGGCGCGCGTGAATGCGGTGCGCTTCAGTGCCGCGGTCTTCACCAATCTCACGCGCGATCACCTCGACTACCACGGCACCATGGCCGCCTACGGCGCCGCCAAGGCGCGCCTGTTCGCCTGGCCCGACCTGCGGCTGCGTGTCATCAATATCGACGACCCCTTCGGCGCGCAGCTCGCCGCGGCCGCCTCCGACGTGCCCCTCATCGTCACGGCGCGCCAGCCCGCGAGCGTCGTGCCGGCGGGCGCGCGCTTCGTGCGGGCGCTGCGGGTGAGGCCCGATCCTGGCGGGCTCCTCATCGAGGTAGATTCCAGCTGGGGCGCGGCCGAGCTGCCGGTGCGCCTGGTGGGGGAGTTCAACGCCGACAACGCCCTCACGGTGCTCGCCGTGCTCCTCGCCTGGGAGGTGCCGCTCAAGGATGCGGTGCATGCGCTCAGCAGGAGCCGCGCGGCCAGCGGGCGCATGGAGATGTTCGGCGGGCGCGGCCGCACGCCGCTCGCGATCGTCGACTACGCCCACACTCCGGATGCACTCGCCAACGCTCTCAACGCCGCGCGCCTGCATTGCCGCGGCGCGCTGCGCGTGGTGTTTGGCTGCGGCGGTGATCGCGACGCCGGCAAGCGTCCGCTCATGGGCCGCATCGCCGCCGAGTTCGCCGACGACGTCATCCTCACCGACGACAATCCCAGGAGCGAAGATCCGGCGCGCATCATCGCCGACATCCTCGGCGGCGTCGGCACGGCAACCCCGCACGTGGTCGAGCATGATCGCGCCCTCGCCATCCGTCTGGCGCTGCAGCGCTCCGCTGCCGACGACGTCGTCCTCATCGCTGGCAAGGGACACGAGGGTTACCAGATCAAGGGCGAGGAGCGGCGCGCCTTCCAGGACCAGCTGGTGGTGAGCCGCGAACTCGCAAGGCTGCCCGCATGAGGCGCACTCTGGCTGAATTCGCGCAGCTGTGCGGCGGGCGCCTGGAAGGGACGGATGCCGTCTTCGGCGAGGTCGTGAGCGACACCCGCACGCTCAAGCGCGGGCAGCTGTTCGTGGCGCTCACGGGCCCTAACTTCAACGGCGGCGATTTCGTCGGCGCCGCCCTCAACGCCGGCGCCGCGGGTGCTCTGGTGAGCGCGCTGCAGCCGGCGCGGCTGCCGCAGATCCTCGTGCCCGACACCCAGGCTGCGCTGGCGCGCGCCGCGCGCGCCTGGCGGGCGCGCTTTGAGGGCCCGCTGGTCGGGGTCGCCGGCAGCAACGGCAAGACCACCGCGAAGGAGATGACGGCGGCGATCCTTGCCCAGGCGGGCGACTGCCTCGCCACGCGCGGCAACCTCAACAACCACATCGGCGTGCCGCTGACGCTGCTGCGCCTGAGCCCCGCGCACCGCTTCGCGGTCATCGAGATGGGCGCCAACCGCGCCGGCGAAGTGGCCGCTCTGGTGGCGCTCGCGCGCCCGAGCGTCGGTCTCATCACCAATGCCGGTGCGGAGCACCTGGAGGGCTTCGGCTCGCTCGAGGGCGTGGCGCGCGCCGAAGGGGAGATGGTGGCCGGCCTCGCCGCGACCGCGACCGCCGTCATCAACGCCGACGATGAGTTCGTGCACCTGTGGCGCGGCTCGACCTCGGCGCGCGTCGTGACTTTCGGGCTGAAGAACCCGGCCGACTTCAGCGCCAGCGACGTGCGCACCGCGGTCGGTGCGTCGGGCTTTCGCACCCAGTTCCGTCTCACCGCCCCGGGCGGCAGCGCCGTGATCGAGCTGGCGCTCGGGGGCGCGCACAACGTCGCCAACGCGCTGGCAGCTGCCGCGGCCGCTGCGAGTGCCGGCGCCACGCTGGCGCAGATCTCGGCGGGTCTCAGCGCGGTGCGTGCGGTGCCCGGGCGGCTGCAGTTCAAGCAGGCTGCCGGCGGCGCCTGGCTCATCGATGACTCCTACAACGCCAATCCGAGCTCGGTGCGCGCCGCGATCGAAGTGCTCGCATCCTTGAGCGGCCGGCGCTGGCTCGTGCTCGGGGACATGGGCGAGCTCGGGGACTTCGCCGCCGAGGCCCACAGCGAGATGGGCGAATTCGCGCGCGCGCAGGGGGTCGAGCGCCTGTATGCCACCGGCACTCTGATGGCACGGGCGGTGGAGAGCTTCGGCGCCGGCGCGCGCTGGTACGCGGACGCGCCCTCCTTGAGCGCGGCCCTGGATGCGGCGCTCAAGGAAGCGGGTCCGGAGGTGCGGCTGCTGGTGAAGGGCTCGCGCTTCAACCGCCTGGAGCGCGTGGTCGATGCGCTCACCGGCCAGGTAAGCGGCGGCGGGGCGCACTGATGCTCTACTGGCTCACACAGCAGCTCGTCGGCCGCGTCAGTGGCCTGCACGTCTTCTCCTACCTCACGTTGCGCGCCATTCTCGCCATGGCCTCGGCCCTCATGATCTCGCTGCTCGTGGGGCCGGCGATGATCGCACGCCTGTCGCGCTACCAGATCGGCCAGGTGGTGCGCGACGACGGTCCCAAGAGCCACCTGCCCAAGGCCGGCACCCCCACCATGGGTGGCGCGCTCATCCTCGTCACCACGCTCGTGAGCACGCTCTTGTGGGCAGAGCTCACCAACCGCCTGGTATGGCTGGTGCTCGGGGTCACCTTCGCCTTCGGCCTCATCGGCTTTTACGACGACTATCTGAAGCTCGTGGTGAAGAACCCGCGCGGGCTCGTGGCGCGCTGGAAGTACTTCTGGCAGTCGGTGGCGGGCCTTGCGACCGCGGCGACCCTCTACTACACCGCGACCGAGCCTGCGGAGACCGCGCTCTACCTGCCGTTCGTGAAGAACTTCCAGCAGCCGCTCTCCGCCTTCGGCTTCATCGGCCTCGCCTACCTCATGATCGTCGGCATGAGCAACGCGGTGAACCTCACCGACGGCCTGGACGGGCTCGCCATCATGCCCGCCGCGCTCGTGACCGCAGCGTTAGGCATCTTCGCCTACGCGAGCGGCAACGCCGTGTTCGCCCATTACCTGCAGATCCCGGAGATCCGCGGCGCGGGCGAGCTGCTGATCTTCGCCGCCTCGCTCGCCGGTGCAGGACTTGGGTTCCTCTGGTTCAACGCGTACCCCGCGCAGGTGTTCATGGGGGACGTGGGGGCGCTGGCCATCGGCGCTGCGATCGGCGTGCTCGCCGTGATCGTGCGCCAGGAGCTGGTGGCGCTCCTCATGGGGGGCGTGTTCGTCCTCGAGACGGCCTCGGTCATCCTGCAAGTCGCCTCCTTCAAGCTCACCGGCAAGCGCATCTTCCGCATGGCGCCGATCCACCACCACTTCGAGCTCAAGGGCTGGGCCGAGCCGAAAGTCATCGTGCGCTTCTGGATCATCTCACTGCTGCTGGTGCTCGCGGGCCTGGCGACGCTGAAGCTGCGATGAGCGCCGTAAACGCACCCTACGCGGTCATCGCCGGCCTCGGCCGCACCGGGATCTCGTGTGCGCGCTACCTGAAGGCCCGCGGCTGGCGCCTGGCGGTGACCGACACCCGCGCCCTGCCCCCGGAGCTTGCGCAGCTGCGCGCGCTCGATGCCGCCATCCCGACAAGCTTGGGTGGCCTCGATGCGGGGCTGCTCGCGGGTGCCGACTGCGTGGTGGCCTCTCCGGGACTCGCGCTGCAGGAATCCTTTTTCGCCGAGGCACGGCGCCTCGGGCTTGAGATCGTCGGCGACGTGGAGCTCTTTGCGCGCGCCGCCGCCGCCGCCGTGGTCGGCATCACCGGCACCAATGGCAAGAGCACCGTCACGACGCTGCTCGGGCGCATGGCGGCGCGCGCCGGGCTCAACGCCCGCGTCGGGGGAAACTTGGGCGAGCCGGCGCTCGACCTGCTCGATCCGGGCGCCGAGCTCTACGTGCTGGAGCTGTCCAGCTACCAGCTCGAGACCACGCACTCGCTTGAGTGCCGCGCCGCCACGGTGCTCAACGTCAGCCCGGATCACCTGGACCGCTACGCGGACCTCGCCGCTTATGCGGCCGCCAAGGCGCGCATCTTCGCGCGCTGCGACACGGCGGTGATCAATCTCGATGACCCGCTGGTGGTGGCCATGCCGCGCGCGGCGCGGCGCACCTTGAGCTTCTCGTTGCGCGCCGCCATCGGCGCGGACTACGCCGTGGCGCGCGAGCACGGGCGCTGGTTCCTCACGCGGCGCGGTGAGTTCCTGCTGCCGCTGGCGGCCATGAAGATCAAGGGCCTGCACAACGCCGCCAACGCGCTGGCGGCGCTCGCACTCGGGGAGGCGCTCGGGCTGCCACTGCCCGCGATGCTGGAGGAGCTGCAGGCGTTCGAGGGCCTCGCGCACCGCTCGCAGTGGGTCGCCGACGTCAGGGGCGTCTCTTACGTCGATGACTCCAAGGGCACCAATGTCGGCGCGACGCTCGCCGCGGTGGCCGGGATGGAAGGCCCGCTCGTCATGATTCTGGGCGGGGACGGCAAGAACCAGGACTTCACCCCGCTCGCCGCCGCCTTCCGCGGCAAGGTGCACCACGCCGTGCTGATCGGCCGCGATGCGGCGCTCCTCGAGCAGGCACTCGCCGGGGTCTGCACGGTCTCGCGCACCACCACGCTGCCGGCGGCGGTGGCCGCGGCCGCGGCCGCCGCCAGCCCCGGGGACACGGTGCTGCTGTCGCCCGCCTGCGCGAGCCTCGACATGTTCAAGGACTATGCGCAGCGCGGCGCGGTGTTCGCCGAGGCCGTGCGGGGACTGGCGGCATGAGCGCGCCGGCCTCACTCATGGGTTTCGCCCGCTCGAGCGCCAAGAACGGCGCCGTGCACCTCGACATGGTCACCATCGCGCTGGTACTCGCCATCACGCTCCTCGGGCTCGTGATGGTGACCTCGGCCTCGGTTTCCATCGCCAGCCAGGAGAGCGGCCAGCCCTTCTACTACCTCGAGCGGCAGCTGTTCCTGACGCTCATCGGCGCGGCCTGCGCAGCGCTGGTGTTCTCGGTGCCGACTGAGCTGGTGGAGAAGGCCTCGGTGCCGCTGCTCGCGATCGCCATCGGGCTCCTCATCGTGGTGCTGGTGCCCGGGCTCGGGCACTCGGTGAACGGCAGCCGCCGCTGGCTGCGTCTGGCGGGGGCGAACTTCCAGGTCTCGGAACTCGCGCGCGTGCTGGTGCTCATCTATATCGCAAGCTACGCGGTGCGCCGGGAAGCTGAGCTCACCGCCTCCGTCATGGGCCTCGTGAAGCCGCTCGGACTGCTCTTTTTCGTAAGTGCGCTGCTGCTGATCGAGCCGGACTTCGGCGCCGCCACCGTGCTCTTCGCCACCGGCTTCGGTCTGCTGTTCCTGGCCGGCGCGCGGCTGCGCTACGTCATCGCGATGACCGCACTCGCGCTCGCAGGCTTTGGCGTGCTGGCGGTGAGCTCGAGCTACCGCATGCGGCGCCTGACGGCCTTCCTCGACCCCTGGGCGGATCCTTTCAACAGTGGCTTTCAGCTGACGCAGTCGCTGATCGCTATCGGCCGCGGCCAGTGGCTCGGCGTCGGGCTCGGGGACTCCGTGCAGAAGCTCTTCTACCTCCCCGAGGCGCACACGGACTTCCTGTTCGCGGTGCTCGCCGAGGAGTTGGGGCTCGTAGGCGTAGTGCTCACACTCACGCTGTTCCTCGGGCTCGTGTGGCGATCTTTCTGGATCGCGCGCCTCGCCTCGCGCGCCGGGCTGAAGTTCCCGGCGTACCTCGCAGCCGGCTTCGGTCTGTGGATCGGCATCCAGGCGTTTATCAACATCGGCGTCAACATGGGCGTGCTCCCCACCAAGGGGCTCACCCTGCCGCTCATGAGCTACGGCCGCTCGAGCCTCATCGTGGCACTCGCCTGGGTGGGGCTGCTGCTGCGGGTTTACCACGAGGCGATGCGCGAGCAGCGCGGCTCGGCCACCGTGCGGGGGGCCGCGTGAGCCGCCCCATCCTCATCATGGCCGGCGGCACCGGCGGCCACGTCTTCCCGGCCCTGGCACTGGCGCGCCTGCTGCGCGAGCAGGCGACGGAAGTCGTCTGGCTCGGCACCGAGCGGGGGCTTGAGTCGCGCGTGATCCCGGCCGAGGGCATTCCGATCGAGCACCTCTCGGTCGGCGGCCTGCGCGGCAAGGGCCTCGTCACCTGGCTCGCGGCGCCCTTCCGCCTGACTCGCGCGCTATGGCAGGCGCTCGAGGTCATGCGCCGTCACCGGCCGAGTGTGGTGGTGGGGTTGGGGGGCTTCGTAACCGGCCCTGGTGGGGTCGCCGCGTGGCTGACGCGCCGGCCGCTCGTCATCCACGAGCAGAACGCCATCGCAGGTTTCACCAACCGCTGCCTGTCGCACTTGGCGCGCCAGGTGCTGGAGGCCTTCCCCGGCAGCTTCGGGCGTGATGTGCACGCGAAGGTGATCGGCAACCCGGTGCGGCGCGACATCTCGGCAGTGCCGCCGCCGTCGGCGCGTTTCGCCGGGCGTACCGGCCCCATCCGCATTCTCGTCATCGGCGGCAGCCAGGGGGCCGCGCGCCTGAACGCGGTGGTGCCTTTTGCCCTGAAGCGCCTGTCCTCGTGGCTGACTTTCGACGTGCGCCACCAGGCCGGTGAGCGCTGGCTCGATGCCGGGCGCGCCTCCTACGTGCAGGCCGGCGTGCGCGCCGACGTGCGGCCCTTCATCGAGGACATGAGCGAGGCCTACGCCTGGGCGGACCTCGTCATCTGCCGTGCCGGGGCGCTCACGGTCTCAGAGCTCGCCGCCGTCGGCGTCGGGTCCATCCTCGTGCCCTTCCCGAACGCGGTCGACGATCACCAGACCGCGAACGCCCAGTACCTGGTGCGCGAGGGCGCGGCGCTCCTGATCAGCGACCGCGAGCTGACCGCGGAGCGCCTGGCGGCGGAGCTGCAGCGCTTGTGCGCCGGGCGCGGCAAGCTGCTCGCCATGGCCGAGCGCGCGCGCCTGCTCGCCAAGCCGCGCGCCGCGGACGAGCTCGCCGCCTCCTGCCTGGAACTGGCACGGAGGGCCGCATGAGCCGCGAGCGCCGCACGCTCCCGGAACGGCCGCAGGTGGAGCGCCGCGTGGCGCCGGAGCGGCGCGACCGCATGCGCCGCATCAATACCATCCACTTCGTCGGCATCGGCGGCAGCGGCATGTCGGGCATCGCCGAGGTGCTCCTGAACCTCGGCTACGCGGTGCAGGGCTCGGACATACGCGCGGGCGCCATGACGCAGTGGCTGACGGGCTTAGGTGCCCGCGTCTTCATCGGCCACGCCGCCGCCCATATCGACGGGGCGGATGTGGTGGTGGCCTCCGGCGCCGTGGCGCGCGACAACCCGGAAGTACAGGCGGCCCTGGCGCGACGCATCCCGGTCGTGCCGCGCGCGGAAATGCTGGGCGAGCTCATGCGCTTCCGCTACTCCATCGCGGTGGCAGGCTCGCACGGCAAGACCACCACCACGAGCCTGATCGCAAGCGTCCTCGGCGAGGGCGGAGAGGACCCGACCTACGTCATCGGCGGGCGCCTGAAGAGCGCCGCGAGCAACGCGCGCCTCGGCGCCGGGCGCTACCTCGTGGCCGAGGCCGACGAGAGCGATGCCTCCTTCACGCACCTGCAGCCCCTCATCGCGATCGTGACGAACATCGATAACGATCACCTGAGCGCCCACGGCGGGGACTTCGGCCTCCTCAAGCAGAGCTTCGTCGACTTCCTGCACAACCTGCCGTTCTACGGGCTCGCGGTGCTGTGCCTGGACGATGAGCACGTGCGCAACATCGTGCAGGAGATCGGCCGACCGCTGCTCTCCTACGGCTTCGACGCGGCCGCCGACGTGCGCGCCGTGAATCTGCGCCCGCAAGGCCTGCAGACGCACTTCCGCGTGACCCGCGCGGGCGCCACGGCGCTCGAGGTCACGGTGAACCTGCCGGGGCTGCACAACGTGCGCAATACCCTCGCCGCCATCGCCGTTGCGACCGAGCTTGGCATCGCGGACGAGGCCATCCTGCGCGCGCTCGCTGCCTTCCAGGGCGTCGACCGGCGCCTGCAGCACGTCGCGGACGTGGTGACCGCGATCGGGGTCGTCAGCATCGTCGATGACTACGGCCATCACCCGACCGAGGTCACGGCGACGCTCGAGGCGGTGCGCCAGGGGTACCCGGGCCGGCGGGTACTGCTCGCGTTCCAGCCGCACCGCTTCACGCGCACGCGCGACCTCATCGATGACTTCGGCAAAGCGCTCTCGGGGGCGGACATGCTGTGCGTCACCGAGGTGTATGCGGCGGGTGAGAGCGCCATCGCCGGCGCCGACGGGCGCGCCATCTGCCGCGCCGTGCGCAGCCGTGGGCAGCTCGAGCCCCTGTTCGTGGAGAAGGTGGAGGAGCTCCCCGAGGCGCTGAAGGACCTGATTCGCGACGGCGACGTGGTGCTCGCCATGGGCGCCGGCAACATCTCAGGCGTCGCACACGCGCTGCCGGAGGCCTTGAGCGCCCTCCTGCCGCCCGGGAGGGCCCAGTGACCGTGGCCATCGCCCCCGAATTCGCCCCGCGCGTGCGCCGTGAGGAACCCTTGAGCCGCCACACCTCCTGGCACGTGGGGGGACCCGCCGAGGTGCTCTTCAGCCCCGAGGACCGCGCCGACCTGCAGGGTTTCCTCAGGAGCCTGGCACCCGAGGTGCCGGTGAGCTGGATCGGACTTGGCAGCAATCTCCTGGTGCGCGACGGCGGCATCCCGGGTGTCGTCATCAGCCTGCAGGGCACGCTCGATGCGCTCACCCGCCTGACTCACACCACGGTGCGCGCGGAGGCCGGCGTCGCCTGCGCGCGCATCGCGCGCCAGTGCGTGAAGTGGGGTTTGGGTCCCGCGGAGTTCTTCGCCGGCATCCCGGGGACCTTGGGCGGCGCGCTCGCCATGAACGCCGGCGCCTTCGGGCATGAAACCTGGGCCGCCGTCGCGAGCGTCGAGACCATCGACCGGCGGGGCGAGATCCGTGCGCGCGCGCGCGCGGAGTACCAGGTGAGCTACCGCCAGGTGGTGCCGCCGCAGGCTCACGAGTGGTTCGTCTCGGCGACCCTCAACTTCGAGGAGCGTCCGCCGGCGCACCCCGATGAACTGCAGCAGCTGCTCGAGCGGCGCCGCGCCACGCAGCCGATCGGGGAGTGGAGCTGCGGCTCGGTGTTCAGAAACCCGCAGGGAGATCACGCCGCGCGCCTGATCGAGGCCGCGGGCCTCAAGGGGCATCGCATCGGCGATGCCTCGGTCTCCCGCAAGCACGCCAACTTCATCATCAACCACGGCGCGGCCAGCGCTAAGGACCTCGAAAGTCTGATCGAGCACGTCAGGGACACCGTGGCGCGCGTGCATGGCATCACGCTCATCCCCGAGGTGCGCATCGTGGGGCAGCCATAAGATGCGCCTGACTTACGAACCCGGCGCGCAGCGCAGCGTGACCAACCCGGCCGAGTTCGGGCGCGTCGCCGTGCTCTTCGGCGGCGACTCGAGCGAGCGCGAGATCTCCCTCCTTACCGGCAACGCGGTGCTCGCGGCATTGCAGTCCCAGGGTGTCGATGTGCACGCCTTTGATCCGGCGACGCGCGCGCTCGGGGAGCTGCTCAGCGAGGGTTTCGAGCGGGTCTGGATCGCGCTGCACGGCCCGGGCGGCGAGGACGGCACGCTGCAGGGAGCGCTCGAGTACCTCGGCGTCCCCTACACCGGCAGCGGGGTCATGGGCTCGGCGATCGCCATGGACAAGCTCGCCACCAAGCGCCTGGCGCTGTCCGTCGGGGTGCCGACGGCTGACTTCGCCATCCTCACAGGACCTGCCGATTTCGAGGCCGCGCTGGAGCGGCTGAAGCTGCCGCTCATCGTGAAGCCGGCCACCCAGGGCTCGAGTGTCGGCATGTCGAAGGTCGAGCGCGCCGCCGACCTGCCGCAGGCTTTCGCGGCCGCCACCCAGTTCGAGACCCTGGTGTTCGCCGAGCCCTGGCTCACGGGCAGCGAGTACACGGTGGCGATCCTGAAGGACGAGGCGCTGCCCTCGATCCGCATCGAGACCCCGAAGACTTTCTACGACTACGAGGCCAAGTACTTCAGGAGCGACACGCGCTACTTCTGCCCCTCGGGGCTGGCGCCGGCTGCCGAAGCCCACCTGGCGCAGCTCGCGCTCGCCACCTTCGCGGCCTGCGGTGCCTCGGGCTGGGGGCGTGCGGACTTCATGATGGACGCGGCAGGCCGGGCGCAGCTGCTGGAGATCAACACCATCCCGGGCATGACCGATCACAGCCTGGTGCCGATGGCCGCGCGCGCGCGCGGCCTCGAATTCCCCGCTCTGTGCTGGCAGGTGCTCGAGACCAGCTTCACGCGGCGCCTCGCGGGATCTGCGAAAGGCGGCAGCTGATGCTCGGCCGGCCCAAGAACCGCAAGAACCGCAAGAAGCCCGAAGGGGCCCGGCGGCGCTTCGCGCTACCGGCCATCAACTGGCGCTACCTCGGCTACGGCGGTGCGGCGCTGGCGGTGCTCGCGGGCGCGGGGGCGGCCGTGTCCTGGGCCTTCAACCAGCCGATCCAGACGGTCGCGGTCGAGGGGCGCTTCCAGCGCGTGACGCCCGGGGATGTGGAGCGCGTGGTGAAGGGCTGCGTGCACGGCGCGGGGCTCTTGTCGGTGGACTTGGCGGCGGTGCGCCGCGCGATCCATACGCTCCCGTGGGTGGACGGGGTGAGCGTCGAGCGTGCCTGGCCGCGGGGGCTGACGGTGCTGGTGGTGGAGCAGACCGCCGCCGCGCGCTGGGGCGAGCGCGGCCTGCTCAACACGCGCGGTGAGCTGTTCGATTCCGACGAGCGCCACATCCCGCCGGAGCTCGCGCAGCTGGAGGGCCCGGAGGGCAAGGAGGCCGTGGTGGCGCAGCGCTACCTCGCCGCCGAGGGACGCCTGATGCAGGCGGGCTTGAGGCTGACGGCGATGCGCCTGGATACCCGCGGCGCCTGGGAGTTCGAGCTCGCCAACGGCGTGACCGTGCGCTTGGGCCGCCGCCAGGTGGATGAACGGTTCGAACGTTTCATGAGTACGGCGCTGAAGCTCATCTCGCAGCGCGGTGAGGACATCTCTTACGTGGACATGCGGTACACCAACGGTTTTGCCATCGGCTGGCGCGGCGCCGCCCCGCATGGCGCGGCCCACGATGAGGATCACGATGCTTAAGCGCAGCGAACGCAATCTCATCGTCGGCCTCGACATCGGCACCTCCAAGGTGGTGGCCCTGGTCGGGGAGATCGGCGCCGACGGCTCGATTGAGCTTTTGGGCTTGGGCTCACAGCCCTCGCGCGGCCTCAAGAAGGGCGTGGTGGTCAACATCGAGTCGACCGTGCAGTCGATCCAGCGCGCGGTGGAGGAGGCCGAGCTCATGGCCGGGTGCGAGATCCACTCGGTGTTCGCCGGCATCGCCGGCAGCCACGTGCGCAGCCTCAACTCGCACGGCGTGGTCGGGGTGCGTGACAAGGAGGTCAGTCATGGCGACGTCGAGCACGTCATCGATGCGGCCAAAGCGGTCGCGATTCCCGCCGACCAGAAGATCCTGCACGTGCTGCCGCAGGAATTCATCGTCGACGGCCAGGAGGGGATCCGCGACCCGATCGGCATGTCGGGGGTGCGCCTCGAGGCCAAGGTGCACATCGTCACCGGGGCGGACTCCGCCGCGCAGAACATCGAGAAGTGCATCCAGCGCTGCGGTCTGGAGGTCGATGACGTGGTGCTCGAGCAGCTCGCCTCGAGCTTCGCGGTCCTCACCGAGGACGAGAAGGAGCTCGGCGTGTGCCTGGTGGACATCGGCGGCGGCACCACGGATCTGGCGGTGTTCGCCAACGGCGCGATCCGCCATACCGCGGTGATCCCGATCGCCGGCGACCAGGTGACCAATGACATCGCGGTCTCCATGCGCACCCCGACGCAGTACGCCGAAGACATCAAGATCCGCTACGCCTGCGCGCTCTCGCAGCTCGCCAATCCCGACGAGAGTATCGAGGTGCCCTCCGTCGGCGAGCGCCCGGCGCGGCGTCTGGCGCGCCAGACACTCGCCGAGATAGTCGAGCCGCGCTACGAGGAACTCTTTGGCCTGGTGCGCGAGGAACTCGCGCGCAGCGGCTTCGAGGAAGTGATCGCCGCCGGCATCGTCCTCACCGGCGGCAGCGCCAAGATGGAAGGTGCGATCGAGCTCGCCGAGGAGGTCTTCCACGTGCCGGTGCGCCTGGGCGTGCCCCAGGCCGTGCGCGGCCTTTCGGACGTGGTGAAGAACCCGATCTATTCCACGGGCGTCGGGCTTTTGCTGTACGCGCGTGACAACGCCTTGCCCGCACGCCGCGGGCGCTCCCTGGGCGGCAACGCCAAGACGGTGCTCGACCGCATGCGTTCCTGGTTCCAGGGAAATTTTTGAAGCTGACAGACGATGCAATGCCGACAGAAGAACGACTCAACCAACCGTTTGTATTTGTGTAAGGAGCGACAACATGTTTGAACTGATGGACGCATACAGCCAAAGCGCCGTCATCAAGGTGATCGGGGTCGGGGGCGGCGGCGGTAACGCCGTCGCGCATATGGTGACCGCCGGCATCGATGGCGTGGAATTCATGTGTATCAACACCGACAGCCAGGCGCTCAAGCACGCCAAGGTGAAGACTGCCCTGCAGATCGGCACCAACATCACCAAGGGTCTGGGTGCGGGGGCCGACCCGGAGGTGGGTCGCCAGGCCGCGATGGAAGACCGCGACCGCATCGTCGAGCTCATCGAGGGCTGCGACATGCTCTTCATCACCGCCGGCATGGGCGGCGGCACCGGCACCGGGGCGGCTCCGGTCGTGGCGCAGGTGGCGAAGGAGCTCGGTATCCTCACGGTTGCGGTCGTGACCAAGCCCTTCGAGATGGAAGGCGGCAAGAGGAGTTTCGTGGCCGACCACGGCATCTCCGAGCTCGGCAAGTACTGCGACTCGCTCATTACAATTCCTAACCAGAAGCTGCTGACGGTGCTCGGTCCGCAGACCACGCTGCTCGATGCCTTCAAGGCGGCCAACCAGGTGCTGCAGGGTGCGGTGCAGGGCATCGCGGAACTCATCACCCGCCCGGGGCTCATCAACGTGGACTTCGCAGACGTGCGCACGGTGATGGCCGAGACCGGCATGGCGATGATGGGTTCGGGCGCAGCCAGTGGCGAGGGCCGCGCGCGGGCCGCCGCCGAGGCTGCCGTCTCGTCCCCGCTGCTCGAGGACATCAACCTCGCCGGCGCCCACGGCATCCTCGTGAACGTCACGGCCGGCATGGACCTCTCGATCGGGGAGTTCCAGGAGGTCGGTCAGATCGTCAAGCAGTTCGCCTCCGAGGACGCAACCGTCGTGGTCGGCACGGTCATCGACCCGGAGCTCTCCAACCAGGTGCGGGTCACGGTGGTTGCCACAGGTCTCGGACGTCCGGCCGCAGCGGCCCGCCCGAGCGTGCCGCGTGAGGCGGCGCCGAGCCGCGAGGCGCGCGAGCCGGGCATGCGTGTTGTACCGAGGCCACGCACGGCGAGTGACTACGCGGCCTTCGAGCGGCCGACCGCGCACCGGCAGCAGCGGGCCGTGGGCGATGGTCTGCGGCCGGAAAGCGAGGCCGAGGACGTGCTGGATATCCCGGCATTCCTGCGGCGGCAGGCCGATTGATGTGATACGGTAACGCGCCTTACATAAAGCGCCTTGGAGAGGGGCCCGGCCAGGCTCAAGTTGGCCTTGCGGTCCTCTCCCCAATGGCGCTTATGGCGCGCCCTGTCATCGCGGTACTCTTTCGGGCGTTACGGTAAAGCAACAATCATGGTTGGACAACGGACGCTCAAAAATACGATCCGCGCCACGGGCGTGGGACTACACACGGGCAAGAAGGTGCTGATGACCTTGCGCCCGGCGGGCCCCGATGAAGGGATCATCTTCCGCCGCACCGATCTGCCGCAGATGGTGGACATCCGCGCGAACGCGGAGAACGTCGGCGACACCATGCTTGGCACGACGCTCGGCCGCGGTGAGTCGCGCGTCTCCACCGTCGAGCACCTGCTGTCGGCGTTCGCCGGCTTAGGCATCGACAACGCCATCGTCGAGGTGTCGGCCGCCGAAGTTCCGATCATGGACGGCAGCGCCGGCCCCTTCGTGTTCCTGCTGCAGTCCGCCGGCATCGAGGAGCAGCGCCAGCCCAAGCGCTTCATTCGCGTCAAAAAGCGCCTGCGTTGCGAGGACGGCGACAAGTGGGCGCAGTTCGATCCCTTCGATGGCTTCAAGGTGAACTTCGAGATCGAGTTCAACCACCCGATCTTCAAGCGCCGCTCGCAGCGTGCCTCGATGGACTTCTCCACCACTTCCTTCCTGAAGGAGGTGAGCCGCGCGCGCACCTTCGGTTTCATGCGCGACCTTGAGACTCTGCGGGCGCGCAACCTGGCGCTCGGCGGCAGTCTCGATAACGCCATCGTGCTCGATGAGTTCCGGGTGCTGAACGAGGACGGCCTGCGTTACGAGGACGAGTTCGTCAAGCACAAGATTCTCGACGCGATCGGTGACCTCTACCTGCTCGGCCATAGTCTCATCGGTGAGTTTTCCGGCCACAAGTCAGGCCACGCACTCAACAACAAGCTGCTGCGCACGCTCCTGGCCGATGCGTCCGCCTGGGAAGAGGTGGTGTTCGAGCGCTACGCGGATGCCCCGATTTCCTACATCGAGGCCCCGGCGCTGCCGCCCGGCAGCTAAGCGTCCACGCGCTGCCATCGGCGCGGTTGAGAATTCTTAAGTTCCCCACGGCGCGGCACGCCCTCGCCTGAGGCCCCTCAGCTGCGCGGCAGCACGCGCACCCTGGTTGCCGTGATGCGCGGGTAGTCGTGCCGCAACGCCGCCTCCAGTTCCTGCAGCGCAAAGCGCAGGCGCGCCGACCAGCCGGCCGACTCGGCAAACACCACGAGCAGCCCGTCGCGCTCGTGAACGCCACTGACGCGTTGGCCGATCTCGGGGGGCAGGTGCGTGCTGAGCCAGGTGCTCCACTCGTCCTGCTGCACCGCCTCGCCGGTGAGGCGGCTGAGGGCCGGAAACCGCCGTCCGAGGAGGTCTTTGACAGAACGCGGCAGGGTGCGGGTGTTGGACTTAATGCCCGCGCGAGTCCTCATTGGGGGTTTCCCGCGCTTGTCTCGCTGCGGCTTCTTCGGCATATTGCCTGTGCTGCCCTAAGCAAACCCGCCGAAAGGCGGAGTACGCAAAGCCACCGGTCTAAAGCGAGGAGCCATGACAGCGGGGTTGCCAGCATCGTACAGGCTTTCTGAAAGAAAACAGGGCCTTCAGGCCCGCATCGGGGTTCTGCAGTCGCCTGCGCTACCGGTCTTACGGGGTCCCTGGCACCGCTTTAAAGCATCCGCATGAACGTTATTTTCCTGTCCAAGCGTGAGGGGAAGGCGAGGCAGTTCAACCTCGCTCACCCGCTCACCTTAAGTTTAATCGGGGGCCTCGTGCTCACGGTTCTGGGCAGTGCGTTCATGCTCGGCGTGCAGCTCGGGCGCGGCAACAGCAGGGCGCTGGTGCTCGGCGACACGGTGCACTTAGGGGACGTGCTGGCGCAGCAGAAGGCGCAGATCTCGGAGCTCAAATCGCAGCTGCAGCTGCGGGTGGACGCCATGGCGATGCGCATCGGCGAGGTGAACGCCCACGTCATCCGCCTCGATGCCCTGGGCAAGCGCCTCACCGAGATGGCCGACATCGACAGCCGCGAGTTCAACTTCGACCGCGATCCGCCGCGCGGCGGCACCGGCGAAGGCGAGGGCGTGAGCGCCGAGATCCCGGATCTCTCCAGCATGCTCAGCACGCTGGAAAAGAAGGTCGACCTGCGCCAGTCACAGTTGTCGGCGCTCGAGAACCTGATCCTGGCGCGCGAGCTCAAGCAGGAGATCCACCCCGAGGGGCGCCCGGTCGAGAACGGCTTCATCTCCTCCTACTTCGGCGAGCGCGAGGATCCCTTCGACGGCCAGGAGACCTTCCACAAGGGTGTCGACTTCGCGGGCGCCAAGGGCTCGACCGTCATGGCGGTCGCGGCCGGGGTCGTCACCTGGGCGGGCGAGCGCTCGGGGTTCGGGAAGATGGTCGAGATCAACCACGGCGACGGCTACGTCACCCGCTACGGCCACAATGAGAAGACCCTGGTGTCGGTCGGGGAGACCGTCAAGCGCGGCGATGCGATCGGGCTCATGGGCTCGACCGGCCGCTCCACCGGCCCGCACGTGCACTTCGAGGTGCTGCGCAACGGCCGCCAGGTCGATCCGCTGTCCTTCATCGGGCGCTAGCCCCCGCACAAGCCCCTCTCCGCCTTGAATTGCGGCGCCCGCGAACCAATTGGGCGTCTCCGACGTCTATTGCGTACAATACGCCGCTTTCCAGGCCCGCGGTCTTACCTAAGTACTTGTCAGGCAAGCCGTTTTTACCCAAACGAGTCACCACCCTTTGCGCCAGCTTCTCACCCGTGTCTTCGGCAGTCGTAACGAGCGCATCGTGCGCGGCTGGGCCCGCTACGTGCGCTCCGCCAACCAGTTCGAGCCTGCACTCAAGCCCCTCGCCGATGAGGCGCTGAAGGCCAAGACCGAGGAGTTCCGCAAGCGCCTGGCGGAAGGGGCGAGCCTCGATGACCTGCTGCCGGAGGCCTTCGCGGTGGTGCGCGAGGCGGCACAGCGCACCTTGGGCATGCGCCACTTCGACGTGCAGTTGATCGGCGGCATCGCGCTGCACAAGGGCATGATCGCGGAGATGCGCACCGGTGAGGGTAAGACCCTCATGGCAACGCTCCCCACCTACCTGAATGCACTGCCCGGCAAGGGGGTGCACATCGTCACGGTGAACGAGTACCTGGCGGCGCGCGATGCGGACTGGATGGGCCCGGTGTACCGCTTCCTCGGGCTCAGTGTGGGCGTCATCAAGAACTCGCAGAGCTCGTCCGAGAAGCGTGCCGCCTACGCCTGCGACATCACCTACGGCACCAACAACGAGTTCGGCTTCGACTACCTGCGCGACAACCTCGCCTACCGGCTCGAGGAGCGCGTGCAGCGCGAGCTCACCTTCGCGGTCGTGGACGAGGTCGACTCGATCCTGATCGACGAGGCGCGCACCCCGCTCATCATCTCCGGGCCCGCCGAGGAGAGCACCGAGCTCTACCTGCGCATCAACGAGCTCGTGCCGCGCCTCACGCGCCAGGCTGAGGAGAACGGCGCGGGTGACTTCGCGGTCGATGAGAAGACCAAGCAGGCGCACATCACTGAAAGCGGGCATGAGCACGTGGAGCAGCTCATGCTGCAGCTCGGTCTGCTCAAGGAGGGCGAGAGCCTCTACGACCCGGCCAACATCCGCCTGATGCATCACCTGAACGCCGCGCTGCGCGCGCACGCGATCTACAAGCGCGACGTCGAGTACATCGTGCGCGGCGGCGAGGTCATCATCGTGGACGAGTTCACCGGGCGCACCATGCCCGGCCGGCGCTGGTCGGACGGCCTGCACCAGGCGGTGGAGGCCAAGGAGGGCGTCAAGGTGCGCGAGGAGAACCAGACGGTTGCCTCGATCACCTTCCAGAACTTCTTCCGCCTCTACAAGAAGCTCTCCGGCATGACCGGCACCGCCGACACCGAGGCGCCGGAGTTCCTGCAGATCTACGGACTGGAGGTGGTGGTGATCCCCACGCACCGCCCGATGATCCGCAAGGACAACCCGGACTTCGTGTACCTCACGCAGAAGGACAAGTACGAGGCGATCATCGAGGACATCCGCGACTGCGTCACGCGCGGGCAGCCGGTGCTGGTCGGCACCACCTCGATCGAGACTTCCGAGCTGCTGTCGGGCCTCCTGCAGAAGGAGGGCCTGCCGCACGAGGTGCTGAACGCCAAGCAGCACGAGCGCGAGGCGCACGTGGTGGCCCAGGCGGGGCGCCCGGCCGGCGTCACCATCGCGACCAACATGGCCGGCCGCGGCACGGACATCGTGCTCGGCGGCAATCTCGAGGCTGAGCTCGCGCAGGCCACCGAGAGCGATGACCTCAAGCGCGAAGGCATCCGCGCCGGATGGCAGACGCGCCATGACGAGGTGCTCACGTCCGGCGGCCTGCACATCATCGGCACCGAGCGCCACGAGTCGCGCCGCATCGATAACCAGCTGCGCGGCCGCTCCGGACGCCAGGGCGATCCGGGGTCCAGCCGCTTCTACCTGTCGATGGAGGACAACCTGATGCGCATCTTCGGGGATCCGCTGCGCACGCAGCGCCTCCTCAAGATGGCCGGCATGAAGGAGGGCGAGGTCATCGAGAGCGGCATGCTCACCCGCCAGATCGAGAAGGCGCAGCGCAAGGTCGAGTCGCACAACTTCGACATCAGAAAGAACCTGCTGCTGTTCGATGACGTCGCCAACGATCAGCGCAAGGTGGTCTATTCCCAGCGCACCGAGATCATGGGCACCGAGGACTTAAGCCACGCTATCCGCGGACTCCTCGAGGATGCCACCGCCACGGTCATGGACCAGTACATGCCCAAGCAGGCCGTGCCGGCCGACTGGGACATGGCGGCCCTGAGCGAGGCGCTGCAACGCGACTTCGCGACCAAGGTGGACCCGAAGGCCTGGCTCGAGGCGGAGCCTGAGCTCGAGGAGCAGACGCTGCGCGCGCGCATCACCAAGGCGGTGACCGATGCGTACGATGCGAAGGTGGCGCGCACCGGTGCGCCGATCATGCGCCAGGTCGAGAAGCAGGTGATGCTGCAGAAGCTCGACACCCACTGGCGTGAGCACCTCGCGGCCATGGACTACCTGCGCCAGGGCATCCACCTGCGCGGCTACGCGCAGAAAGACTACCGGTTCGAGTTCAAGCGCGAGGCGTTCGAGCTATTCGCCGCCATGCTCGATCGCATCAAGTTCGAGACCGCTTCCCTCATGGCAAACATCGAGGTGCGCACCCAGGAGGACGTGGAGCGCGAGGAGGAGGAACGCCGCCAGCGCCTCATGCGCGCGCTCCAGGCCCAGCACGCTGAGGCCGCATCGCTGCTGGCCGGTGCGGAAGACGCACCGGCGGCGCCCGCGGGCGCCGCGCCCGCGCGCGCCGGCGCCGCGGCACTGCCGCAGTTACCACCGGACTCGGCCTCGGCGGGTACATTCGTGCGCAACGAGCGCAAAGTGGGGCGCAACGAGCCCTGCCCCTGCGGCTCGGGCAAGAAGTTCAAGCACTGCCACGGCGTCCTCTCGAGCGTCGAGTAGCCGCGTCCGAGGGCTTGAGTCCGGAAGCGCGCCCATCGAACGTCCTCAACTCCTGGTCGTCGCGGCGGCGCTCTACGACACCCAAGGCCGCATCCTCATCGCCGAGCGCCCGCAGGGTAAGCACATGGCCGGGCACTGGGAGTTCCCGGGCGGCAAGCTCGGTGCCGGGGAGTCCGAGGCCCTGGCGCTCGAGCGTGAGCTGCACGAGGAACTCGGCATCCGGGTCGAGGCGGCGCACCCCTTCATGCGGGTGCGGCACGACTACCCGGACCGCAGCGTCGAGCTCTCTTTATGGGTGATCGAGCGCTACGCAGGCACCCCGCAGGGGCTCGAGGGGCAGCGCCTGGCGTGGGTGGCGCCGGGGGAGCTGCGCGCGGCCGGGATCCTGGAGGCCGACCGGCCCTTCATCGAGGCACTCACGGGGCGACCCGCCCCTTGAGGTTGGCGCCCGCGGCCCCTATCTCCCGCGTTACAATTTGCTGAGCTTCAAATCCTCAAGGCGGAACGATGGCTGCGCAGAACGACCTCCCCGACATCCAGCTCGATGCCAACGCCCTCTATCGCGAGGATGTGTTCACCGACCGCCGTGCCGGCAGTATCCGCAGACTCACCCCGGTGACGACCGATGGTGCGACCGATGCCTCCCGGGCGGTGCTGTTTTCCGGGCAGACGCAGCTGCTGACGCCTGCGGGCGTGCTACCGCTGGGCTTCGAGATCGAGGCTGCGACGCTCGATGAGGCGCTGCGCAAGTTCCCTGATGGGGTGAAGATCGCGCTCGAGCAGGCGATCGATGAGGCGCGCGAAATGCGCCGCGAGGCCGCCTCGCGCATCGTGGTGCCGGATGTTGGCGGTGGCGTCGGTCCCGGACCCGCCGGCGGCGGCAACAAGATCAAGTTTCCTTAAGGGCGCCGACTGACCGACCACCCGGTGCGCCGGGTGCGCCTTGCTACACTCGCGCCCATGCATTACTCCCGTCCCCACGCGACTGCCCTGGCGCTCGCCGTCTCGGCAGCCGCCTTGTTCCTCGGCTCCTGCACCACGCGCGTGCTCGGCGTCGACCGCGACAGTACGGTCCCAGGCCCCGGGCCCGACGGCAAGCCCATGCGCACCGTCACCGATGAAGCCGTGGGCCTGCCGCCGGCCGCCAATGCACCGATCTACCCGCTGACCGCGCGCGTCGGGGTGAGCGATACCTACTTTGGCACCAAGGTGGCAGACCCTTACCGCTGGCTCGAGAACCTCGATTCCCCGCAGGTGCACCAGTGGGTGCTCAGCGAGAACGGGGTGACACAGCCGCAGCTGGCTGCGCTTTCGCAGCGGCCATGGCTGAAGACCCGCCTCACGCAGCTGTGGAGCTACGAGCGTTACGAGCTGCCGGTACACCGCGGTACGCACTACTTCTACCTCCACAACGATGGTGCGCAGAATCAGAGCGCGCTGTACGCGACCGAGCACCTGGACGGGCCCGGGCGCGTGCTGTTCGATCCCAACGCGGCGCGCACCGATGCCACGGTGTCGCTGTCGGAGTTCCATCCCTCCGATCAGGGCGAACTCGTCGCCTATGCCGTCTCCGACGGCGGCACGGACTGGCAGATCTGGCGCTTCCGGCGGGTGAAGGACGGCACGGACCTCGGCGATGAGCTGCGCTACACCAAGTTCTGGGGCGTGTCCTGGGCGCATGACGGCTCCGGGGTCTACTACAGCCGCTACCCTGCGGCTGCCGCGGGCAAGGGCGATGATGCCGGCCGGCCGGCACTGTACTTCCACCAGCTCGGTACGCCCCAGGACGCCGACCGCCTGGTGTATGAGATTGTCGACCGCACCACGCGCATCCCCAAAGGGGAGGTCACCGAGGATGGCCATTACCTTGTCATCACCCAGGTGGAGGGCTATGAGAGGAACGGCATCCTGATCCTCGACCTGAAGAAGCCCGGTGCCACGCTCCAGCCGCTCTTCATGGCCTGGGATGCGATGTACGACTTCATCGGCTCGCAGGGCGATGAACTGTACTTCCACACCACGAAGGACGCCCCGCTCGGGCGGGTGATCGCGATCGATGTGCTCAAGGGCGCCGCGCGGCGCACCGTGGTGCCGGAAGGGTCGGCGGCGATCGAGGAGGCGACTTACGTCGGGGGCCGCATCATCGCCAAGTACGTGGAAGAGGCCCATGGTGTCGCGCGCATTTACGAGCGCGACGGGCAGCTCGATGGCACGGTGCCACTGCCAGGCTTAGGGGGGATCGACGGCTTTCACGGCGAGGGCAGCCGCAGCGAGACCTTCTTCTCGTATACGGACTATCTCACCCCGCGCCGCATCTACCGCCTGGATGTCGCAAGCGTCGCGGCGACCCTTTGGCGCGAGCCGCACGTGCCGGGCTCCATGGCGGACTTCGTCACCGAGCAGGTGTTCTACTCGAGCAAGGACGGCACGCGCGTGCCCATGTACATCACGCACCGGCGCGGCATCGAGAAGAACGGCGACAACCCGGTGCTGCTCTATGGCTACGGGGGCTTCAACATCTCGGCCACCCCGAGCTACCGGCCCCAGGTGCAGGCGTGGCTCGAGATGGGCGGGGTATTCGCGGAAGCCAACCTGCGCGGCGGCGGGGAGTTCGGCGAGGCCTGGCACAAGGCCGGCACGCTCACGAACAAGCAGCACGTGTTTGATGACTTCATCGCCGCGGCCCAGTACCTGATCAGTGAGCACTACACGCGCCCTGCGCGCTTGGGCATCCACGGGCGCAGCAACGGCGGCCTCCTCATAGGGGCGGTTCTCACCCAGCGCCCGGAACTCTTCGGGGTGGCGCTGCCGGCGGTCGGGGTGCTCGACATGCTGCGCTATCAGACTGCGAGCGCCAATGCGCGGCAGTGGTCATCCGACTATGGACTGTCGGAGGACCCCGAACAGTTCAATGCCCTGTATGCCTATTCGCCGGTGCAGAACGTGAAGAAGGGCGTCTGCTACCCGCCCACCCTGATCACCACCGCCGACCACGACGATCGCGTCGTGCCCTGGCACAGCTACAAGTTTGCCGCTGCGCTGCAGGCGGCGCAGATCTGCCCCAACCCGATCCTGATCCGCGTGGAGACGCGCGCCGGGCATGGCGCGGGCAAGCCCGTGTGGATGCAGGTCGATGATTACGCCGACCAGCTCGCGTTCGCCGCCCGGTGGCTCGGGATGAGCGCACCGGCTGCGCCGTGAGCGTCAGTCCGCTCTGATCAGTGCCCGGATCTTGAGGGATTCGAGGTCAAAGACCGCAACCAGTCGGCGGGAACTGCCGCCCCACATCATGAGGGCATTCTTCTCGTCCACTTTAAGACCGAGCTTTGCGATCCGCGACTGCATGAGTTTTTGCTCCTTCTGGGAGAAGTACTTGATCTGGCTGACCGGTACCAGCTCTTTCCTCAACTGTGGCAGACCTGCTTCCCACGGCTTGAAGTAGCGCGGCATGTCGATGACATCCGCGCCGCCCCCAAAAGTGGCGTTCTTCACGATCGCCGCGACCTGGTCGGGATCTTCGGGTAAGGGTGCCCAGAGCCAGCGTGGCCGGCTGTACCAGTGCGGCGCGAAGGCGGGGTTATCCTTTCGGGCGAGCGCAATTTCGTCCTCGCTGATATCGGAGGCCTGTACGGTCTCCAGGCGGTCGACAGAAAAGGTGTAGTAGAGCGGCCGGCCCTTCCACAGGGTCCAGCCGCCGTAGAGGAGCGCGGCCAGCTGCACGATGGCGATAATTGCGATATCGCGCGCCAGCACTCGCCGGGGCTTTTTGGGATTGGCGATGATCAGCGTGAGCGTGGGACCTAAGACCAAATCGACGCTGAGGAGGATGAGCAGCACCCGGGATACCGAAGTCAGATACCAGCCGGGCCAGTAGTACCAGCCGAGGTAAAGTGCGCCGAGGATCAGGGTCAGTGCACACGCGCTTCCGAGCAGATGGAAGCTAAAAGCCTTGAGTCGAAATCGCATGATCTAAGGATTCTCCTCGCTGGTCGTTGGGCCCTCGCCGCCTTCAGGCAGAGCGCTATCGCCCGGGATGGCATGTCGCTCCGTCAGCCAGGCGCCAAGATCAATCAGACGGCAGCGGTCACTGCAGAAGGGCCGATAGGGCGCCGTTTCCCAGTCCAGTTCGCGCCGGCAGGTGGGGCACTTCACGTGCGTCACGACGACGACTCCGGCGGCTCAGCTGCAGCAGCTGAGCATGAAGGGCACGTCCTCCGCGGTCTGTACGGGACGCGTCGCGAGCCCTTTCCAGGCGAGGAAGCGCACGCTGCAGCGGTGGTGGCTGCCGCTGATCTCCGGATAAATACCGATCGAGGCTGGCAGCGAGATGCGGATGAGCTGCAGCGGATTGTCGCGGTCGAAAGTGATGCTGAAGGCACCGGCCCTGGCAACCTCCTTGCGGTTGCGACCATTCTGGCGCGTGAGCCACAGGAGTTCCGCTACGGCATCGCATAAGGGGCGCAGCAGCCCGAGCCACTGGTTGAAAGTGCGCACGCGCACCTCGTCCGGCTGGGCCAACCAGAAGTAGTAGTCCGGCAGATCAAACTCACACGTGCCTCCGGGAATCGCGCTGCGATGGCGGATGGCACTCAGAAACTCCGAGTCGCGCAGCGGCTGCACGAAGGCGGAGCCTGCGTTCATGAGGTCGCCGCGCAGGCGCACCAGGTTGTCGACGAGCGACTTCAGTCTTTGCGAATCGACGCCCGGGTTTGCCTGGAACTCATTCAATGAGGTCAGGTGGTTCTCGAGTTCCTTGAGGACATCCGAGCGTACGTCGCCCCGGGTGGTAATCGACAGGATGTCGATGAGGCTCGCCATCGCGGCGCGGCTGCCCCAGGGGCTCGCCATCTCGTTCTGGTACAGCGCCTGGTTGTAGAGGAAGTCCAGGCGCAAAAAGGTGCGCATCCGCTCGTTCAGCGGTTGTTCAAAGATGAGTACGCCGGTGGCGGCCACCGGTTCGGCCACGCTCTCGGTGCTGGGCAGAGGCAAATCGGTCATGCTGGTATTGTGCTTGACGCGCGCGCCCCCCGTAAACGGTGTGGAGGGACGGTCGGCGTGTCGCCGCGGGCATACGCTCAGGGGCGTGGCTGCGCGGCGAGCTCCAGGTAGCGCGTGTGGAGGGCCACCACCTGATCCTGCACGGCGCTCATGTCGGCCTCGTTCGTGATCACATCATCGGCCGCCCGCAGACGCGCGGCCCGCGGCGCCTGGGCGCCCAGGATGGCCTGCGCCTGCTCGGGCGTCGAGCCGTCGCGGTCCCGCAGCCGCCGCACCTGCAGCTCCTCGTCGCAGTCGACCACCAGCACGCGATCCACATGCGAGGACAGATTCTTCTCCACCAGCAGCGGTATCACCAGCACCTGGTAGGGGCCACCGGCCGCCGCAGAGCGCGCTTCCATCGCGGCCCCGATGGCCGGATGGGTGAGGGCCTCTAGGTCAGCGCGCGCCATGGGGTCTGAGAACACGATGTCGCGCAGCGCGGGGCGGTCGAGGTGTCCATCGGGCGTCAGGATGGACGCGCCGAAGCGCTCGACGAGCCGCTCCAGCGGCGGCTGCCCCGGTTCCACCACATCGCGGGCGATCTGGTCGCTGTCAAGAATAGGCACGCCCAAGGCGCCGAAGAATTTCGCGGCCGTGGATTTCCCGCTGGCGATGCCGCCAGTCAGGCCGATTCGGTAGGGTCGAGTGCTCAACGCATGAAGCTCATGGCTGGGTGAACCACCTTAGGTATCCCGAAACGACCTGGTTGCCGAACATCAGTATCAGCCATCCGGCGGCGGCAAGGAACGGTCCGAATGCAATCGGGGTGGCGCGGTTCTGTTGGCGCACCGTCAGCAGCGCGATCCCGACGATCGCCCCCACCACCGCGGCAATCATGATCACCGGGATCAACATTTTCCAGCCGAGCCACGCGCCCAGAGCGGCGAACAGCTTGAAATCGCCATAACCCATACCCTCTTTGCCGGTCGCGAACCGGAACAAATGGTAGATGCTCCACAGGCTTACGTAGCCCGCCGTGGCGCCGATCACGCTCGAACGCGTGTCTACCGGCACGGACAGGGTGCCAGCAGCCGCCCAGAGACTGAGGAACAATCCCGTCCATAGCAGCGGCAGCGTGAGACTGTCCGGCAGCAGCTGGTGATCGATGTCTATGAAGGTGAGGGCGACCAGGATCCAGGTGAGCAGGAGGGCGTCCACCGCATTCCAGCCAAAACCGAAGCGCCAGGCGACCGCTGCGCTGAGCAGCCCCGTCAGGAGTTCAACCAGGGGATAGCGGACCGAAATCGGGTTGCCGCAGCGCGCGCAGCGGCCGCGGAGAAATACCCAGGAGATGAGAGGAATATTCTGCAGCGCGGTGATCGGTGCCTTGCAGGCTGGGCAGGCGGAGCGCGGCACCATCAGATTGAAGGGCTCGAGTACCTGCGCCGGAATGGTGGTTGCACTGGCAGCCGTGCCGGCAAGCTCGCTGCACTGCTGGCGCCACTGTCGCTCGAGCATCATGGGCAGGCGATGGATCACTACGTTCAGAAAGCTGCCGACCACGAGGCCGAACACCAGGCAGGTGCCAATGAAGAACGCAGGTGAAGCGGCGAGCAGCGCGAGCACAGACATGTTAGTCGCATCCCATAAAGCAAGCGCCGCGCGTGATGCGCGGCGCCTGCGGCTCTGCTTTAGTCAGTCTGACGCTTAAACTACCGACGCCAGTTTGAAGATCGGCAGGTACATGGCGATCACGAGCCCGCCGACGAGTACGCCGAGCACGACCATGATCAGTGGTTCGAGCAAGCTCGACATCGCATCGACGGCATTGTCGACTTCTGCCTCGTAAAAGGTCGCAACTTTCGCCGACATTTCATCGAGTGAACCGGATTCTTCGCCGACGGCGATCATCTGATTGACCATGTTCGGGAACAGGCCCGTTGACTCCATGGCGCGCTGAAGGCGCTGGCCGGTGGCGACCTCATCCTTCATGCGTAGCACGGCATTCTCGTAAACGATATTGCCCGTCGCCCCGGAGACGGATTGCAAGGCTTCCACCAGCGGCACACCGGCCGAGAACATGGTGGAAAGTGTGCGGGCGTAGCGGGCGATAGCCGCCTTGCGCATGATTGGACCGATCACCGGCACCTTGAGGGTCAAGCGATCGAGAAACTCCCGCATCGCTCGTGAGCGCTTCTTGAAGTAAAAGAAAGCGAAGAAGGCGCCACCGACCACCATGGCCACATAGAACCCATCGTGCTGAACGAACTTCGAGATTCCTATGACGAACTGGGTGAATGCGGGTAGGTCGGCGCCGAAGCCCTTGTATAGAGCTTCAAACTGCGGAATCACAAAGACCAGGAGTACCACCGTGACGATGACAGCCACGGCAAGAACCGCCGCTGGGTAGAACAGCGCTTTCTTGACCTTCTTCTTGAGGGCCTCGGTCTTTTCCTTGTAGGTGGCAACCTTGTCCAGAAGAGATTCAAGCGCACCAGCCTGTTCGCCGGCCTCGACCAAATTAACAAACAGATCATCGAAATACAGCGGGTGTTTTGCCAGCGCTTCATGCAAGGAAGTACCGCCCTCGATATCCATCTTGATATCGAGGATGAGCTTTTGCATCGCAGGCTTATCGTTGCCATTGCCTACAATTTCAAATGCCTGCACGAGCGGAATCCCTGCGCCCAGCATAGTCGCGAGCTGGCGCGCGAAAATTGCGATGTCGCCGGGGTTTACCTTGCCACCCTTCCGCCCCTGCCGCTGCTTTCGAATTCGTGAAGGCGCCACGCCCTGACGGCGCAGTTCGGCGCGCAGGGTCTGCTCATCAGGAGCGAGGCTCTTGCCCTTGATGCGTCCGCCACGCTTGTCACGACCCTCCCAGGCAAATGGGATATCGCGTCGGATGGCCTTGACTGTTGCGGTTGCTGCGGGAGCCATGAGTTACTTCCGTCCTGCGTCACTCGACCGTAACGCTGTTAACTTCCTCGAGACTTGTCAGACCGTTCTTTACTTTCTCAAGACCTGCGCGGCGCAGATCCCAGACGCCCTCCTTGGCCGCCTGATCGCCGATATCTACCGCGCTTCCCAAGGCCAGGATGATGCGGGCAATCGTCTCCGTTACCGGCAGAACTTGATAGATGCCGACGCGCCCTTTGTAGCCATCGGTACAGTTCGAGCAGCCCTTCGGGCCATAGACCTTCACGCCAAGGGCGACGTCAGCCTCTGTGAAGCCCTCCTTCAGCAGGGCCTCTTTGGGTATTTCCATGGGTTGCTTGCAGTGATTGCACAGACGACGTGCCAGGCGCTGCGCGATGATGAGGCTGACCGATGTCGCAATCGCGTAGGGTTTCACGCCCATGTCGATCATACGCGTCAGTGTCTGAGGCGCATCGTTGGTGTGCAAGGTTGAGAGAACCAAGTGGCCGGTCTGCGCAGCCTTAATGGCGATCTCAGCAGTCTCGAGGTCGCGGATTTCGCCGACCATGATGACGTCGGGGTCCTGACGTAGAAACGCGCGCATCGCGGCCGCAAAAGTCAGTCCCACTTTCGGATTCACGTTGACTTGATTCACGCCGGGAAGATTGATTTCTGAAGGATCTTCGGCGGTCGAGATATTCGTATCTTCACGATTGAGGATATGAAGGCCGGTATAAAGCGACACCGTTTTGCCGCTGCCGGTAGGTCCTGTGACGAGGATCATCCCCTGAGGCTTCGCCAGGAACTTCATGTACAAATCTTTTTGAAACGGTTCGTAACCCAGCGAGTCGATTCCGAGCTGCGCTTGCGCCGGGTCCAGAATACGCATCACGATCTTTTCCCCGAAAAGCGTGGGGCAGGTGCTGACGCGAAAGTCGATCGCCCGATTCTTCGAGAGCTTCATCTTGATGCGACCGTCCTGCGGGACGCGCCGCTCGGCGATATCAAGCCGCGACATGACCTTAAGTCGTGCCGAGAGCTTCTGCGCCAACTGCACGGGCGGCTGAGCAACTTCCTTCAGCACGCCATCCATGCGCAGGCGCACGCGATAGGATTTTTCAAACGGTTCGAAGTGGATGTCCGAGGCGCCGCGCCGAATGGCATCGAGCATTACTTTGTTGACGAAGCGCACGATCGGCGCGTCTTCGACGTCGTCGCGCGTGACCTTGTCATCGAGCTGATCTTCGCCGCCCGAGACCTCGAGCGCATCAAGATCCATGTCGGCTTCATCGGTGAGAGCCGACATCTGGTTGTCAACCTGCTCGAGCGCCTTGTCAATCGCCTTCTGCAGCTTGTCGTCTTCGACGACTATCGCCTCAATTCCGAGACTGGTCTGGAACTTGACCTCGTCGATGGCGTGCAGATTGGTCGGGTCAGCAACCGCCAGAAACAAGCGTTTACCACGACGGAAGAGGGGTAAAACGCGGTGCCGCGCGATGAGTTTGTCGGAAACAAGGCGGACGGCGTCAAGGTCCATGTTTATGGCATCGAGATCAAACAGCGGGGCGCCGAACTCATTCGATGCCGCGACCGCGATATCGCGCGCGTTCGCCGCGCCGTTCGCCACGAGCTGCGTGACGACGCTGGTCTTACGCTCGCGGGCGGCATTCACCGCGTCCAGCATGGCCGTCTCTTCGACGACCCCATCCTGGACCAGCCGCTGCGGCAAGCCTCCGAGGCTCCCGCGATTCGCGCCCGGCGCTAAAGAAACGTTGTCATTCATGGACTTACGATAGTGAGGCGAAACCGATTGATTAGTCTACCCGAGGGACCGTGGCACGCAATTGTCAAATACCTGCGGATTCTGAATGACCTGGGCCCTGGGGCGCCGGGGTACGCGTCACAGTTGGATCAGGGCTGAGGCTGAATAGAAAAGCCCCGGCGCAAGGCCGGGGCTTATGACTCAATCAGTTGAGCTGATTAGTCGCTTACTTGCACTCGGTCGGAACATACTTCGAAGCAACGCTGCCCGGGGTCGGCGTGGGCGCATCGCCATTCGCCGCGATCGTGGCCTGCGTGGCGGACGCACAGCCCCAGTCGATAGCGCCCTGCTGACCAGGGGCGAGTAAACCCTTGTTGATATAGGGAGTCAGCGTGACGGTGTTAAAGCCGGCGAGCTGCGGGATGTGGTTGGTGTCGTAGGTTACCTTGATGATGCCGGTACCCGTGTTGGCCGTCATCGCAGTGACGTACTTCGTCGGAACGAATCCGTTCGGCGCACCGACCACGTTTAGCGCGGTGGCAGCGGCGATGACGCCAGCCATGTCACCCGATTCATAGCCCTCGGAGATGGCGACCTTGGCCGAAGAGGCCAGGCTCAGACCTTCCGTTACCTTCGCGCGCACCGTGTAGTCCTGGTACGCCGGGATCGCGATCGCGGCAAGAATGCCGATGATCGCAACCACGATCATCAATTCGATAAGGGTAAAACCCTTCTGAACAGACTTCATTGTGAGAACTCCTAAAATTTTGGGGTCAAACTCAACGGCGCAACGGTCGCGCCCGGGTTGGATAAAGCAAGGTGCGTGCCAAAGCTGATATGGCCGCCAACGCTATGATTGTAAAAGGAAAATTTTGTGGGAAAGCGGCGGTGCTTGACTTACTTCTGTCGCGGACTGACGCCATGGGCTTCAACTCGCGTCACAAAGTGACAAAAACGGTCACTGGCGCCGGCGCTCAACCTCATTCAATCCCAAGCTTCTTGATCCGGTATCGCAACGCCCGAAAACTCATGCCCAGAAGCTTCGCGGCCGCCGTTTTGTTGTAACGGGTCTTCTCGAGCGCCTTAACGATAGCGTCACGCTCGATGTTCTCGAGCTGGCTGCCGAGGGCGGTGTTCCCATTGGCGGCCGTGGTCGTAGTCTCGAGGCTCTTCTCGAGCGTGACGGGTCGCGTCCCTGCGCGCAGACGAACGTGCTCCGGTTCAATCATGCCGCCGGTGCTGAGTGTCAGGGCCCGCTCGAGCACGTTTTCGAGTTCGCGCACGTTGCCAGGGAACGGATAGGTCCGGAGCAGGGCGACCGCTGCGGGTGATATGCCGCCGGAGGCGGTGCTTGCGCGCCGCGCCAGGCGCTCGAGTATCGCGTCTGCGATCTCGCCAATGTCTTCGGCGCGCTCACGCAGCGCCGGAACCCGCAGCTCAATGACATTGATCCTATAGAAGAGGTCTTCCCGGAACTGCCCCTGCGACACGAGTTCGCTCAGATTCTTGTGGGTCGCGGAGAGGATGCGTACGTCCACCCGCTCCTCGCGCGACTCGCCCACCGGCCGCACGGTCTTCTCCTGCACCACGCGCAGCAGCTTTACCTGCATGTGCAGCGGGAGATCTGCCACCTCATCGAGAAACAACGTGCCACCCTCGGCGCTCTGCGCGAGACCTTTCTTATCAGCAACGGCCCCGGTGAAGCTGCCGCGCTTGTGTCCGAACAGCTCGCTCTCCATCAGCTCGGTCGGGATCGCGCCGCAATTAACGGCCACGAACGGCCCGCCCCGGCGGCCGCCGCTTTCGTGGATCATGCGGGCCACCAGCTCCTTGCCGGTACCCGACTCGCCGCAGATGTGCACGGGCGCCTGGCTGCGCGCCACCCGGCCGATCATTTCCCGCAGCTGTTCCATCGCCTCCGAAGCGCCCAGCAGACGCGGACCACGCAGCGTCGCAGCGGTCTCCTCATCGATCGCGACACCGAGCGTGATGGCGCTGCCCACGAGCTTACGCAGCACGCCGAGGTCCAGGGGCTTCGATACGAAGTCGAAGGCACCGAGCTTCAATGCCCGCACCGCCGATTCGACATTGCCGTGCGCCGTAATCACGGCGACCGGGACATCGGCGCGGGTCTCCTGGATCCAGGCCACGAGATCCAGCCCGTCGCCATCGGGCAGGCGCATGTCGGTAAGACAGAGGTCAAAGCGCTCGCTCTTCAGAAGCTTGCGAGCGCTACCCAGATCGGGCGCCGTGCGCGTCCTGAGGTTCATCCGGCTCAGTGTAAGACTGACGAGTTCCAGCAGGTCCGGCTCGTCGTCCACCACCAGAACGACGGGCTGGGCTGCCGGGCCGCGCGCGGGTGTGTCGCTATCGTTCATCGGCCTTCCCAGCGTCGCGGGTCTGAAAATACCAGCCTGAAAGTGCTGCCACCGCCGCCGCGGGGTTCATAGAGGAGCGTAGCGCCGTTCGCCTGGGACAGTTCGCGTGCCAGGAACAGCCCAAGACCCGTACCGCGACCGCCCGTGTAGAAGGGTTCGAAGATCCGCTCGACGTGTTCTTCGGCGACGCCGCCGCCACGGTCCGAGACTTCCAGGTAAGGCCTGGCCGTGCCGCTCATGCGACCGTACTGCAGTTCGATGGCCTGATCCTGATCGCTTCCCACGGCATGCTTGATGGCGTTCTCGCATAGATTCCAGATGATCTGACGCAGCTGATTGGGGTCCACTCGCGCTTCAACCTCGCGTCCGTTGCTCTTCACGAGCAGCCGCGCCCGCGGCCATTGCATGGTCTCGCAGAACTCCTCGTGAAACTCCTCGACCCAAGGTCCGAGCTGGAGCCGTTCCTGCTGTGGCGGCTCCCGCCGCGAAAGCCGCTGCACATTCTCGATGATACCGCTCACGCGCCCCGCGTTGCTGCGGATGATCTCCGTCAGGCGCCGGTCCTCTTCGCCCAAATGCGGCGACTCAGCGAGTAGCTGGCCCGCGTGGCTCATGGCGCCCACGGGATTGCGAATCTCGTGCGCGATGCTTGCGCTCAAGCGCCCCAGCGCCGCGAGCTTGGACTGCTGCACCTTTTCCTCGAGGAGGCTCGTGTCTTCAAGAAAGATCAATACCGGCGGCGGCTTCGACGTTCCCAGCGGTGCGAAATGCGGCCGGATGATGCGAGCGCCATCGGCGGCGACGAAGGTCTGATCCGAGGCCGGAGAAGGTCCCGCGTCTGCCTCGCGTTGTCGCCACGATTCGAGCAGATAGAGAAGGCGTGGCGAGGCTTCACCGATCAACGCATCGGGATACGCGTTCTGATCGCCAAGCACCAGCGCCGCGGACTCGTTGATAAGCCGGATACGATCGTCCGAATCGATCACCAGAATGCTCTCGCGCAGGTGCTGGACGATGTACTGGGACAGCTGCGCCATGTTGGCCAGGTCGAGCTCCTGCCGGCGTACGAGCGCTTCGCTTTCCCGCAGCCGGTTGGCGACGGGCCACATCAGAAGCGCGACGACGAAGAGGACCACGCCGAAAAGACCGGCCGTCACGTAGTCGGCCGTGGGCGCCGCACCGCTCACGCCGACGAACACCTGCTGCACCAACACTGCCAGGGCTGCGACCGCGGCGATAAGCAGTGCGTCGCGCCGGTCGGCGAGCACGGTCAGGGCAAGGACGGGCAGCACCAGCAGCACGGAGAGGCCGCTGCCGACGCCGCCAGCCGCATAGAGAATGAACGCGATGGCGAGCGCGTCTACGCTCGCGTTGACGAGCGCCACGATCCGCAGGCTGGACCAGCGCAAGCGGCGGGCAATCAGCAGCAGAACAGCGGCAGTGAAATATGCGATGCAGGCGGCCAGAAACAGGGACGGCCGCTCGGTAACCAGGCCCCAGGCGGGGCGTGCGAAGGACTGCATTGCCAGCAGCACCAGCGGCACGAGCAGCCGATAGAGGCTCAGGAGCCCGATCACGCGCCAGGCGAGATCGCTCGGTTTTTCAAACGGTGTAGCGACGCTGGGGGGCGTGGCGGACAAGAGCTTTGGGCGGGCGGCTGTGACGTGAAGGGCGCGACTGTAACATCTCCGCGGGCGCCCATAACGCGACCCAGATCGCACGCCGCCCGGCAAGCGCAGGCGGCCGTTCGCAGAATTCTTACTGGCTGGTAAGGAGCGACCGTTTTCGCGCAGAATGCGCGCTTTGCGCGGTTACAGGCACACAGATGAACCTCCACGAGTATCAAGCGAAGGAAGTGTTCCGCACTTATGGGATCCCGGTCCCGGCGGGCAAGGTGGCCGCGAGCGCCGATGAGGCCGTGGCGGCCGCCAAGGCGCTCGGCGGCGCCGTGTGGGTCGTCAAGGCGCAGGTGCATGCCGGCGGTCGCGGCAAGGCCGGCGGCGTCAAGTTGGTGCGCGATGCCGAGGCGGTGCGGGCGGCCGCGGCCGGGATGCTCGGCACGCGCCTCGTGACTCCGCAGACGGGTCCGGAAGGGTTACCGGTCGGACGCGTGTACGTGGAGTCCGGTTCCGAGATCGCCCGCGAGATCTACCTGTCGCTCACCCTCAACCGCGAGAAGAGCCGCATCGCCCTCATTGCCTCGAGCGCCGGCGGCATGGACATCGAGGAGGTGGCGCACACGACGCCCGAGAAGATCCTCTCGGTCACCATCCACCCGGCGGCCGGGCTGTCCGGGTTTCAGGCGCGCGAGATCGCCTTCGGTCTTGGGCTCACAGGTACCCAGATCGCGCAGTTCCAGTCGTTCGTGAGTGCGCTCTACAAGCTCTACATCGAGAAGGACCTGAGCCTGGTCGAGGTCAACCCCCTCATCGTGACCAAGGCGGGAGCCCTCATGGCACTCGATGCCAAGATCAACGTCGACGCCAACGCGCTCTTCCGCCACCCTGAGCTCGCGCAGCTGCGCGATGCCAGCCAGGAGGACCCGATGGAGCGGCGCGCCAGCGAGCACGACCTGAACTACGTTTCCCTCGATGGCGACATCGCCTGCATGGTGAACGGGGCCGGCCTTGCGATGGCCACCATGGATCTCATCAAGCTGCATGGCGGCAGCCCGGCGAACTTCCTCGACGTCGGCGGTGGCGCCACCAGCGAGCGCGTTACGGCGGCCTTCGAGCTGATCCTGTCCAACGCCAAGGTGCGCGCGGTGCTCGTCAACATCTTCGGCGGCATCGTGCGCTGCGACATCATCGCGGACGGCGTCATCAACGCGGTGAAGAAGGTCGGGGTGAAGGTGCCGGTGGTGGTGCGCCTCGAGGGCACGAATGCGGAAGCCGCGCGCAGCATGCTCGCCAAGAGCGGGCTCACCATCACGCCGGCAGAAGATCTGACGGATGCGGCACGCAAGGTCGTCGCGCTCGCGAAGAAGGGCAAGGCATGAGCATTCTCGTCAACAAGAACACCAAGGTCATCTGTCAGGGCTTTACCGGCAAGCAGGGCACGTTCCATTCCGAGCAGTCCCTCGCCTATGGCACCAAGCTCGTCGGTGGCGTGACGCCCGGGCGCGGTGGCCAGAAGCACCTCGGGCTGCCGGTGTTCGACACCGTGAAGGATGCCGTGCGCGATACCGGGGCGACGGCGAGCGTGATCTACGTGCCGCCGGCAGGGGCTGCCGATTCGATCCTGGAGGCCATCGATGCCGGCATCGAACTCGTGGTGTGCATCACCGAGGGCGTGCCGGTGAACGACATGGTGCGGGTAAAGACGGTGCTCGCCGGATCCGCCACGCGGCTCGTCGGGCCCAACTGCCCGGGCGTCATCACGCCGGATGAATGCAAGATCGGCATCATGCCAGGCTTCATCCACAAGAAGGGCAGCGTCGGCATCGTATCGCGCTCGGGCACGCTCACCTACGAGGCGGTGTTCCAGACCACACGCATCGGGCTTGGCCAGAGCACTTGCGTCGGCATCGGCGGTGACCCGGTGCGCGGCATGAACTTCATCGACGTGCTCGAGCTCTTCGAGCGTGACCCGCGCACCGCGGGCATCATCCTGGTGGGCGAGATCGGCGGCAGTGACGAGGAGGCTGCGGCCCGCTTCATCCGCCGCTTCGTGACCAAGCCCGTGGTCGCCTACATCGCCGGCGTCACGGCGCCGCCCGGCAAGCGCATGGGCCACGCCGGCGCCATCGTCGCCGGCGGCAAGGGCACCGCGGCTGATAAGTACGCGGCGTTTGAGGCCGCGGGCGTGCGCACCGTGAAGTCCCCCGCTGAGCTGGGCTCCGCCATGGACGAGCTCTTGCGCAAGCGTCGCCCCCGCACGCTCGTCGCCCCCACCCGGCATGCCCGCCCGGCGGCCCCGGCGCGCACCCCGAAGGCTGCGAAGAAGCAGGCGCCCGCCAAAGCCCGGGGCAAGGCTGGCGGGCGGCGTCGCGCGACCGCGAAGGTCTCGCGCAAGGCTCGCGGCAGGCGTCGCTGAGTCATGAAACAATAGCCGCACGCCGAAACCTTAGCCTTCCGGGCCTCAGGGCCGGACAGGGGCTTCGTACATGAGTGACTCCCTGCGGATCGCGCTGGCGCAGCTGAATTTCCTGGTCGGGGACGTACAGGGAAATGCCGCGCGCGTGATTGCCACGGCCCGGAGTGCCGCTACGGAGTCGGGCGCGGATCTGGTGCTGTTCCCGGAGCTCGCCCTCTCGGGCTATCCGCCCGAGGACCTGCTGTTTCACCGTGGCTTCCGCCGCCAGATCGAGGCCGGACTCGAGCGCGTGCGCGCGCAAGTTACGGACGTGCCGGTGATGCTCGGATTCCCGGAGTACACCGCCTCTGGCATCTACAACTCCGCGGCCCTCGTCAGCCGTGGCGAAATAGCGGCGATCCACCGCAAGGCGGAGCTGCCTAACTACAAGGTGTTCGACGAGAAGCGCTATTTCTCGGAAGGCTCGCAGCCGACCGTGTCGCAGTGGCAGGGGGTGCGCGCGGGGCTCCTGGTGTGCGAGGACATCTGGGCCGCGCAGGCCGCGCAGATGAGCCGCGCGGCCGGCGCACAGCTGCTGCTCGTCATCAATGCCTCGCCCTACGAGATCCACAAGCAGCGTGAACGCGAGCAGGTGGCGCGCGAGCGCGTGCGTGATGTCGGGCTGCCGCTCGCCTACGTGAATCTGGTCGGCGGGCAGGACGAGCTGGTGTTCGATGGCAACTCCTTCGTGATGAACGCACAGGGCGAGGTGGTGCTGCGCGCCCCGGCGTTCGAAGAGGGGATCTATGTCGCGCGCTTCGAGCGCGATGCGAGCGGTCAGGTGACCCCGGTGCCGGGCAGTATCGCGCCGGAGCTCTCCGATGAGGCGAGTGTCTACAATGCGCTGGTGCTCGGGGTGCGCGATTACGTGCACAAGCACGGCTTCCCGGGCGTCGTCATGGGGTTGTCCGGCGGCGTAGACTCCGCGCTCACGCTCGCGATCGCGGTCGATGCACTCGGGCCTGAGCACGTGCAGGCCGTGATGATGCCCTCGCGCTATACCTCCGAGATGAGCCTTAGCGATGCGCGTGCCCAGGCACAGCTCCTGGGCGTGAAGTACGCCGTGCTGTCGATCGAGAACATGTTCGAGGCGACGCTCGCGACACTTAAGGGTGAGTTCGCCGGTCGCGCGCCCGATGCCGCCGAGGAGAACATCCAGTCCCGCTGCCGCATGCTGCTGCTCATGGGCCTGTCGAACAAGACCGGCCGCATGCTCCTCACCACGGGCAACAAGAGCGAGATGGCGGTCGGTTATGCGACGCTCTACGGGGACATGGCTGGCGGCTTTGCCCCCATCAAGGACTGCAGCAAGCTGCTGGTGTACCGCCTTGCGAACTACCGCAATTCAGTCAGCCGCGTGATCCCCGCGCGGGTGATCGAGCGGGCGCCCTCCGCGGAGCTGCGGCACGAGCAGAAGGACTCCGATTCCCTGCCACCGTACGAGGTGCTCGACCCGATCCTCGAGGCCTTCATCGAGGAAGACCTGTCGGTGGATGAGATCGAGGCGCGCGGTTTCGATCGCACGACGGTGGCGCGCGTCCTCGATTTGGTGAAGCGCAACGAATACAAGCGCCGCCAGGCCCCGCCGGGGGTGCGGGTCAGCCGCCGCGCCTTCGGCCGCGACTGGCGTTATCCGATCACGAACGGCTATCGCCGTTAGGGCGAGTCCTTCCTACCAGATCTTCCACCAGGACTTCTTCACCTCGGCCTGGCGGGTCCCCACCTCATTGGAGTAATTCGCCGCATATACCTCGCGGCTTTGATCGGCGAGCTTCGGCAGGTTCAGGCGGTCGTAGGAGGCGATGAGGATTTCGAGCGCCTGGCGCGTGGCCGGGGCGCCGTCGTACTGCTCGATCTCCGAGCGCGCGCGCTGGGCCGAGGCCACGAAGGCATTGCGCTTGTAGTAGAACGATGCCACGTGCACTTCGTAGGCGGCGAGGCGGTCGCGCAGGTAGATCATGCGTTGCAGGGAGTCGGCGGCGTACTCGCTCTTGGGGTACTGCTCCACGACGGTCTTGAAGGCCGCGTAGGCCTTGCGCGCCTGGCTCGGCGGGCGCTTACTCAAGTCCGCACGGAAAAGTGACTCGATGGCGTTCGGCTGGCGCTCGAAGTCCACCAGGCCCTTGACGTACCAGGCGTAATCCACGCGCGGGTGGGTTGGATTCTCGCGGATGAAGGTATCGGCCGCGTCGGTGGCGGATTCAGCCTCGCCGGAGCGGTAATATACGTAGATCAGGTCCAGACGGGCCTGGCGCGCCTCGTCCGTGAACGGAAAGCTCGCCGTCAGGCGCTCGTAGGTCTTTACCGCCACGTTGAAGTCGTACGCCTCCATGGCCTTGTGCGCCTTCTTGTAGAGTGTCGCCGGGGTCTCCTTGTTGTTCGGCGTGATGCGGCGCGAGTGGCAGCCGGCCACGGAGAGAGCGAGCAGGGCGATACACAACGCGAGCACGCCGCTGCGCGCCGGACGGGACAAGAACATCTTGAAAAGGGCCTTTCTTTGGCTTCGCGCCGCGTGAATCCAGCCAGTATAGCGAATCCCGCAACAGCCCTTCCGACCGCGCAGGGGCTCACCGAGTTCCGCTGCCATGCCCTGACGCTGCCCGCGGAGGCCGCCGGGCTGCGCTTCGACCAGGCCCTGGCACGCTCGCTCCCGCAGTACTCGCGGGCGCGCCTCAAGGAGTGGATCGAGTCCGGGGCGGTCCAGGTGGACGGGCGAGCGCTGCGGGCCAAGGACAAGGTGCTCGGGAACGAGCAGGTGCGCATCGAGGCGCAGCTGCCGGTGGCGACTGAGGTTGCCCCTGAGGCGATGCCCTTGGCCGTGGTCTTCAAGGACCGCGCCCTCATCGTCATCAACAAGCCCCCGGGCCTGGTAGTGCATCCCGGGGCCGGCAATGCCCGCCACACCCTGCAGAACGCGCTCCTGGGGCTCGAACCAAGACTCGCCCTGGTGCCGCGAGCCGGCCTCGTGCATCGCCTGGACAAGGATACCAGCGGGCTGCTGGTCGTGGCCCGCACGCCGGAGGCGCACACGGCGCTCGTGGCGCTGCTCGCCGCCCGCGAAATTACCCGCGAGTACCTGGCCGTGTGCGCGGGCGTCATGACGGCCGGCGGCACCATCGATGAGCCCATCGGTCGGCATCGCTCGCAGCGCACGCGCATGGCGGTGCGCGCGGACGGCCGTCCCTCGGTGACGCATTACCGTGTCGTGCGGCGCTTCCGTGCCCATACCCTGGTGCGGGTACAGCTGGAGTCCGGGCGCACGCATCAGATCCGCGTCCATCTCTCGCACGCCGGCTTCCCGGTGGTCGGGGACGCGCTCTACGGCGGCCGCCGGCGAATCCCCGCCGGCTGCACACCCGAGCTTGCCGAGATGCTCGGGCATTTCCCGCGCCAGGCGCTGCACGCCGCGCGTCTGAAGCTCGCGCACCCGGTGACGGGGCGTGAGATGGAGTGGGAAGCGCCGCTGCCCCCCGACATGGCGGCGCTCGTGGCCGCCCTCGAGACGGATCGCGCTTGAGGGGAGGGGCTACGTTCATTACCCCGGACTGGCCGGCACCGCCGAATGTGCGCGCGGCATTCTCGCTGCGCTTTGGCGGGGTGAGCGAGGCTCCCTTTGATTCACTGAACGTAGGTGCGCACGTCGGCGATGACCCTCAGTGCGTGAGCCAGAACCGCCGCCTCATCGAGCTCGCACTGGCGCTGCCCGCAGCGCCCAGGTGGCTGAGGCAGGTCCACGGCACGCACGTCCTCGACGCAGACCGTGACGCGGGCGTGGTGCCCGAGAGCGCCGACGCCATAGTGCTGCGGCGCCCGGGGACGGTCGCGGTCATCCAGGTGGCCGATTGCCTGCCGGTGCTCCTGGCCGCGCCCGACGGGCGCGCGGTGGCCGCGGCACACGCCGGCTGGCGCGGGCTTGCGGCCGGGGTGCTGGAGGCCACGCTTGAACGGCTCGCGGAGCCTGCAGGTGGACTCATGGCCTGGCTCGGACCTGGGATCGGACCTGGGCACTTCGAGGTCGGGAACGAGGTGCGCGCCGCTTTCATCCGGCACGACCCGGGCGCTGCAGAAGCCTTCTTCCCGAATGCGCGCGGCCGCTGGCAATGCGACCTCTTCCGCCTGACGCGGCGGCGGCTGCAGGCGCTCGGCGTGGGACAGGTGTATGGCGGCCGCTGGTGCACGTTTGCGGAACCCGAGCGCTTTTTCTCCTATCGGCGTGAGGGCCGCTGCGGACGCATGGGCGCCTTTGTCTGGCTCACCTGAAGCGCGCGAGCACCGTCTGCGGGCACGCCGATATCGCGTGCTAGGATCGGCCCCGAAGTCACCTCCCCAACAAGAAGCTGACCCGTGTCGTTGCTCCCGTGGATCATCCTCTGCTCGGCCCTGGGCGGGATCGCGAGCGCCGCTTTTGCGGTCGTGTTCCTGTGGGTGTCCGAGGAGCGCAGTGCCAGGATCCTGCCCCATTTCCTGAGTTTCGCCACCGGGGCGCTACTCGGGGCGGCACTCCTGGGGTTGCTGCCGGAAGCCATCGAGGGGGCCGGTGTCGCCGGTGCCCGTGCTCTGGGGTGGTCGCTGGTACTCGGGCTCGGAGTCTTTTTCGTCATCGAGAAGCTGGTGTTGTGGTGGCACACCCACGCCCACGAGTCGGACGGGCAGGCGCACGCAGGCCACGGCCACGCGCACAGCCCCGGCCGTGACCACGCCTCGGGCGCGCTGGTGCTGGTCGGCGACTGCCTCCACAACACGCTCGACGGGGTGCTGATCGCCGCGGCTTTCCTGACCGACGTCACGCTCGGCTTCGTCACGACCTTTGCCGTAGCGGCCCACGAGATTCCGCATCGGGTCGGTGACTTTGCGATCCTGGTCCATGCCGGCTGGACGCGAAAGCGTGCCCTGATCCTTAATCTCGCCACGGGGCTCGCTTCGGTCGCAGGAGCCATAGTGGCCTACTTCGGGCTGCAGCGGGCGCTCGGCTTCCTGCCGTTCGCTCTGGCCTTTGCCGCGGCTGGCTTCCTCTATATCGCGGTGGCCGGACTCATCCCGGGACTGCACCGCAGATCCGATCCGCGTACCAGCGCTGCGCAGGTGGCGCTTATCGCCGCGGGCATCATCGTCATTGCCTGCGCCGAGCGGCTCGCCGGCGAGTAGCAGCCGTCAACAGGCGGTACTGATTTGTGATCGTTGTCACCAATATCGGCCCTGCTTCAGCTACTTCCGCGGAGAATCGCATAGAATTTAACGTAACCCATCAAATCTGATCGTCACTACCCGACAATGCTGCTCAAGTGGTTGAACGCTCGCGAGGCCACCGACGTTGGCACAGCCCTGGCCGATGATTACGTCCTGCAGTCAGAGCCAGGATCGGCAGGCTCGCCCCGTAAGGGCGGCAATCCGCATGGCCCGCGCCAGGAAGTGCAGAGGTTCCTGAACAAGTTTCTGCAAGGGGTGGACCGCGACGCTCGTCCCCTGAAGCTGAACCTCTTCCAGAGGGCAAAGCTTGCAAATTCCTTCAAATGGCGCCTGCTCGAGAAGGGCATCGAGGCACAGGTCGCTGACGAGCTGACGCGGGCGCTGGTGCTGCGTCTGAACGCCAAGCCCGCCAAGGCGGAGCTGTCCCAAGCGACGGACTCAGGATCAAGACGCCGCTTGGGTGCGGGCGATGTGCGCGCCCTGCATGCACGCGGCAACGCATTGCTGGCTGAGGGTGCCTTCGAGGAGGCTGTGCGCTGTTATCGGGAGCTGATAGATCGCGATCCACGCGACGCGGCAGCGCGCAATGGTTGCGGGATTGCGCTCGCACAGCTGACTCACTACAGCGAGGCCGAGGAACAATTTCGGCGTGCGATCGGGACCAGGCCTGGTTTTCCGGAGGCGCACTACAATCTTGCCGGCGTGCTGCAATCGATGGGTCGCTACGGTGAATCGGAGATGCCCCTGCGGCACGCCCTGAAACTCAAGCCCGCGTATGTAAACGCGCGCATCAGCCTCGGAATGAGTCTCGTGCTGCTCGGGCGTTTGCAGGAGGCCGAGGGCTGTTATGAGAAGGCCCTCAGGGCAGCTCCACGCAATACCCAGGCGCTGGTGGGGATGGGTCAGATCGAAGCCCTCAAGGGGCGTTTCACCGAGGCCGAGGCCGCATACCGACGCGCCCTGGAAGCGGACCCGGAAGCCCCGTACGCCTGGGCGGCCCTCGTCGGGCTGCGCAAGATGAGCGCGGCCGACGGCGCCTGGCTCAAGCGCGCCGAGGAGCTCGCGGGACGCAAGCTTGCCCCGATGGATGAAGCCACGTTGCGCTTCGCGATCGGGAAGTTCTGCGACGACACCGGGGACTTCGCGCGCGCCTTTCGCAGCTACCAGCGCGCCAACGAGCTGCACAAGCTGCGCGCGCAGGCCTATGAGCCGCAGGCGCGCACCCGCCTGGTCGACGATCTGATACAAAACTACACTCCCGAACTGCTCGGTCGTGCGCGTGTCGGAGCTTCCGATTCCGCGCGCCCGGTATTCGTGGTCGGCATGCCACGCTCCGGCACTTCGCTCGTGGAGCAGATCATCGCCTCGCACCCTGCGGCCGCTGGCGCCGGGGAGCTGGAATTCTGGACCGAGGTTTTTCAAAAGCACGAGGAGGCCTTTCGGCAAGGGTCGGTCACCGAGCCGCTGCGCAAGAAACTGGCACTGCAGTATTCGCGGGTGCTCAGCCGTTGTTCGGCGGAAGCGCAGCGGGTGGTCGACAAGGCCCCTATCAACTCCGACTATCTCGGCCTGATCCACGCGGTGTACCCGCAGGCGCGCATCATCTACCTGCAGCGTGACCCCATCGACACGTGCCTGTCCTGTTACTTCCAGCAGTTCGCGCCGATCATGAACTTCACCATGGATCTATCGGATCTCGCGCATTACTACCGCGAACATCAGCGCCTCATGGCTCACTGGCGCAGCGTGCTGCCGGCGCAAGCGTTGCTGGAAGTCCCTTACGCGGAGCTGGTCGCCGATCAGGAGAAATGGACGCGCAGGATCCTGGAATTCGTGCAGCTGCCCTGGGATGAGCGCTGTATGGATTTTCATAAGAGTGACCGGACCGTCCACACTGCCAGCACCTGGCAGGTGCGGCAAAAAATCTACCGGAGCTCGGTGGAGCGCTGGCGCAACTACCAGAAGTTCATCGGACCACTGCGCGAGCTGAAGCCATGACCTGAGCTCTGCCCGAGCCGGCAGACTGCTCTGAACGAGCTCCCCTCAGAAGGCCTGCGCCGCAAGATGCGCGCCGGCTGCGGCGCGGCTATCCTTGGGAAAACGGTCGCAGCGCCTTGAAGCGGCGACCAATTGTCCCCACAAAGCCACCACCCCATCCCAGGTCTTTCCCATGCGCCAGGACAAGCTCACCACGCGGTTCCAGCAGGCGCTGGCCGATGCCCAGTCGCTCGCCCTCGGGCGCGACAACCAGGTCATCGAGCCGGCGCACCTGCTGTTGTCGATGCTCGACAGCTCGGGCGGCTCGCTGCGCCCCCTTTTGATGAAGGCCGGTGCCGACGTCAACAAGCTGCGCGCGGGACTCCTGAGCACTCTCGACACGCTGCCCAAGGTCGAGGGCACACCCGGTGAGGTGCACGTCTCCAATGACCTGAACCGCGTCCTCAACGTCACCGACAAGCTGGCGCAGCAGCGCGGCGACCAGTTCATCTCCAGCGAGCTCTTCGTGCTGGCAGCTTTCGAGGATCGGAATCTGGCGCGCCTTTTCAAGGAGGCGGGCGTGGTGCGCGGCGCCGTCGAGAAGGCCATCGAAGAAGTGCGCGGCGGGGAGAAGGTGCAGGACGCCAACGCGGAAGAAAGCCGCCAGGCGCTCGAGAAGTACACCGTCGACCTCACCGCGCGCGCTTCTTCCGGGAAGCTCGACCCGGTGATCGGCCGCGACGATGAGATCCGCCGCACCATCCAGGTGCTGGCGCGGCGCACCAAGAACAACCCGGTCCTGATCGGCGAGCCGGGCGTCGGCAAGACCGCCATCGTCGAGGGTCTCGCCCAGCGCATCATCAACAACGAGGTGCCCGAGGGGCTGAAGAACAAGCGCATCCTGGCGCTCGACATGGGTTCGCTGATCGCCGGGGCCAAGTTCCGCGGCGAGTTCGAGGAGCGTCTGAAGTCAGTGCTGAACGATCTCGCCAAGCAGGAAGGCCAGATCATTCTCTTCATCGATGAGCTGCACACCATGGTCGGCGCCGGCAAGGCGGAAGGGGCCATGGACGCGGGCAACATGCTGAAGCCTGCGCTCGCGCGCGGCGAGTTGCACTGTGTCGGTGCCACGACGCTCGATGAATACCGCAAGTACATCGAGAAGGACGCCGCCCTCGAGCGGCGCTTTCAGAAGGTGCTGGTGGATGAGCCCTCGGTCGAGGATACGATCGCGATCCTGCGCGGCCTGCAGGAGCGCTACGAGGTACACCACAAGGTCGAGATCACCGATCCTGCGATCGTGGCCGCCGCGACGCTCTCGCATCGCTATATTGCCGACCGCCAGCTGCCGGACAAGGCCATCGACCTGATCGACGAGGCCGCGGCGCGCATCCGCATGGAGATCGACTCCAAGCCCGAGGCGCTCGACAAGCTGGAGCGGCGCATCATCCAGCTGAAGATCGAGCAGGAGGCGCTGAAGAAGGAGAAGGACGAGGCCACCAAGAAGCGCCTGACGACGCTACAATCGACGCTCGCAACACTCGAGAAGGAGTATGCGGATCTCGAGGAGGTGTGGAAGTCCGAGAAAGCGTCCCTGCAGGGCACCGCCCACGTTCGCGAGGAACTCGACCGCGCGCGCCTGGAGCTGGACGCGGCGCGCCGCGCCGGCAACCTGCAGCGCATGGCGGAACTTCAGTACGGCAAGATGCCCGAGCTCGAGAAGCGCCTCACCGCCGCGCAGGCGGCCGAGGACCAGGCGCCGACCTTGGTGCGCAACAAGGTCACCGAGGAGGAGATCGCGGAAGTGGTCTCCAAGTGGACCGGGATTCCGGTCTCCAAGATGCTGCAGGGCGAACGCGAGAAGCTGCTGCACATGGAGGAGGCATTGGCCAAGCGCGTCGTCGGTCAGGAGGAGGCGTTACGCATCGTCTCCAACGCCATCCGCCGCTCGCGCGCGGGACTTTCGGATGCCCGCCGTCCCAACGGCTCGTTCCTGTTCCTCGGCCCCACCGGCGTCGGCAAGACCGAGCTGTGCAAGGCGCTGGCGGAATTCCTCTTCGACACCGAGGAGGCCCTGATCCGCATCGACATGTCGGAGTTCATGGAGAAGCACTCCGTGGCGCGCCTGATCGGGGCGCCTCCCGGCTACGTCGGTTACGAGGAGGGTGGCTACCTGACGGAGGCAGTGCGCCGCCGGCCGTACGCGGTGATCCTCCTCGATGAGGTCGAGAAGGCCCACCCCGACGTCTTCAACGTGCTGCTGCAGGTGCTCGATGACGGCCGCCTGACCGACGGCCAGGGGCGCACGGTCGACTTCCGCAACACCGTCATCATCATGACCTCCAACTTAGGCTCCCAGGTCATCCAGGAATACGCCGGCGAACAGAACTACGCCAAGATGAAGAGCGCGGTCATGGAAGTCGTGCAGCAGAGCTTCCGGCCCGAGTTCATCAATCGCATCGACGACATCGTGGTGTTCCATCCGCTCGGCACGAGGCAGATCCGCTCGATCGTGGACATTCAGCTGCTTTACCTGAAAAAGCGCCTGGCCGAGCGCAACATGGACCTTACCCTCGATGACGCGGCCCGGGACCTGCTCGCAGAGGCCGGCTACGACCCGGTATACGGGGCCCGGCCGCTCAAGCGCGCCATCCAGCAGCAGATCGAGAATCCGTTGGCGCAGCGCATCCTGCAGGGTGAATTCGTGCCCGGCGACCGCATCCGTGTCAGCGTCCAGGACGGGGAGCTCGGCTTCGCCAAGGTCGACGAGCGCAAGGCCGCCCGCGGCAGGTAACACTGCCGCGGGCGCCGCTGCTGCGTCCGCTATACTTCCGGCCTCACCCCACCTGCATCAAAAAGCATCGAGCGCCATGCCGTTTTACGAGTACGAGTGCCAGGCCTGTAAGTTCTATACCGAGGTGATGCAGAAGATCACCGATGCGCCGCTCACCAAGTGCCCCTCCTGCGGCAAGAAGTCGTTGAAAAAGCTGGTATCGGCGCCCGTGTTCCGCCTGAAGGGCGGGGGCTGGTACGAGACCGACTTCAAGGGCGACAAGGAAAACAAGCGCAATCTCGTGGGCGCCGATCGCGATGAGCCCAAGGCGGAGACTCCCAAGGCGGAAACCAAGTCCGAGACCAAAGCAGAGGCCAAGGACACCAAGTCCGACGCCAAGCCTGAGGCGAAAGAGTCGAAGGCCCCCGAGAGCAAGAGCACTGAGCGCGGCGCGCGCCGGCGCAGTGCGCCCGCCAAAGCTCCCGCCCGCAAGGCCAAGAAATCGAAGCCGACGCGCAAGGCGCGCCGCTGATGAGCCGTGGCTGAGCCGACCCGCACCTGGATCGCACTGCGGCGCTACATGGTCGCAGGGGTGCTCGTCTGGCTGCCGATCGTCGCCACCATCTGGGTGGTGAGCTTCATGCTGCACATCATGGACCGCACGCTCCTGCTGCTGCCGGTCGCCTACCGGCCACAGGCGCTGGTGGGCTTTGCGCTCCCGGGCGCAGGCCTGGTGCTGGCACTCGCGATCGTGCTCCTGACCGGGCTTTTGGTCACGAACCTGATCGGCCGCCGCCTCATCGTGTGGGGTGAAGACCTCCTCAACCGCATCCCCGTGGTGCGTACCGTGTACGGCGGGGTAAAGAGCTTCGCCGAGAGCGTGCTGTCGCAGTCGAACTCCTTCCGCAAGGTGGTCATGCTCGAGTACCCGCGCGCCGGGGCCTGGAGCATCGGCTTCCTGACCGCCGAGGACGTGCCGGAAGTGTCCGAGCGGCTCGGCGAGCCGCACGTCGCGGTCTACCTCTCCGCGGCCCTGAACGCCACCGCCGGCTACCTCGTGATCGTGCCCCGGCGGCAGGTCATCGAGCTTGCCATGTCGGTGGACGAGGCCATGAAGATGATCATCACCTGCGGGGTCGTCGTGCCCCATCCGCCGGCCCTCAGCGGGCACCTGACGGCCGAGAAACCCGCCGCCTGAAGCCTTTTCGGTTGCGGGGGTCGCATCGCCTCCGTAACATCGCGCGCCTCTATGCGCTCACATTACTGCGGACAGGTTGACGAGAAGCTCCTCGGCCAGGACGTCACGGTGGCCGGCTGGGTGCACCGGCGGCGCGACCACGGCGGGGTCATCTTCGTCGACGTGCGCGACCGCGAGGGCCTGCTGCAGGTGGTGTTCGACCCGGACCTGGCGCAGGTGTTCCAGGAGGCCGAGCGGCTGCGCAATGAGTTCGTGATCAAGGTGAGCGGGCGCGTGCGTGCGCGGCCCACCGGCACCGTCAATGCCAATCTCGCCTCGGGCCAGGTGGAGCTGCTGGCGCGCGAGCTCGAGGTTCTGAACCGCTCCGAGCCCTTGCCCTTCCAGCTCGATGAGCAGGTCGGTGAGGAGGTGCGGCTGCGCTACCGCTACCTCGACCTGCGGCGCGAAGTGATGAGCCAGCGCCTGCGCCTGCGTCATCGCATCACCCGCGCCATGCGTGGCTTCCTCGATGCCCACGGCTTCGTTGATATTGAGACGCCGATGCTCACCAAGGCGACGCCGGAGGGCGCGCGCGACTACCTCGTGCCGAGCCGTACTCATGCGGGCAAGTTCTTCGCGCTGCCGCAGTCGCCGCAGATTTTCAAGCAGCTGCTGATGATCGCCGGCTTCGACCGCTACTACCAGATCGTGCGCTGCTTTCGCGACGAGGACCTGCGCGCCGACCGCCAGCCAGAGTTCACGCAGCTCGACATCGAGACCTCATTCCTGTCGCAGGACGAGATCATGGGCCTCATGGAATCCCTGGTGCGGCACTTCTTCAAGGAGGTGCTCGGTACGGAGCTGCCGAGTCCCTTCCCGCGCATGACTTTCGACGAAGCCATGCGCCGCTACGGCTCCGACAAGCCGGACCTGCGCATCGCACTCGAGCTCACCGATGTGGCCGACCTGGTGCGCGACTGCGACTTCAAGGTGTTCGCAGGCCCGGCCAAGGACGCCGGCGGCCGCGTCGCGGCGCTGCGCGTGCCCGGCGGCGCCGCCATGCCGCGCTCGCAGATCGATGAATGCACGGCGTTCGTCGCGCGCTACGGCGCCAAGGGCCTCGCGTACATTAAGGTCAACGAGCGCGCCAAGGGGCGCGAGGGCCTGCAGTCGCCCATCACCAAGTTCCTGAGCGATGCCGCGCTCGAGGGCATCCTCACGCGCACGGCCGCGGGCGATGGCGATCTCATCTTCTTCGGTGCCGACGGCGCCAAGGTGGTGAGCGATGCCCTGGGCGCGCTGCGTCTCAAGATCGGCCAGGAACTCAAGCTCGTCACCTCCGGATGGAGGCCCCTGTGGGTGGTCGATTTTCCGATGTTCGAGTGGGATGGCGATGCGAAGCGCTGGGTCGCCATGCACCATCCCTTCACCTCGCCGAAGCTCGATGATCCGGCCGCCCTGAGCGCGGCCCCCGGGGCCGCGCTCGCCAAGGCCTACGACCTGGTGCTGAACGGCTCGGAGATTGGCGGCGGCTCGGTGCGCATTCACCGCCAGGACATGCAGTCGACGGTGTTCGGGCTGCTCGGCATCGATCCTGAGGAAGCGCAGAAGAAGTTCGGCTTCCTGCTCGATGCCCTGAAGTTCGGCGCGCCGCCGCACGGCGGCATCGCCTTCGGGCTCGATCGCCTGGCGATGCTGATGGCCGGCGCCGATAGCATCCGCGAGGTGATTGCCTTCCCCAAGACCCAGACCGCGGCCGATCCCCTCACGGATGCCCCCACCGAGGTGAGCGAGGCGCAGCTGCGCGAATTGCACGTGCGGGTGCGCGTGCCGCAGGCGTAAGCGGCGCGCCGCCCTGAGGGTTGCGCGAGATGCGATGACCCCGGTCGTCTACGTCCATGGGCTGTGGATGCCGGGGGATGAGTCCTTAGTCCTCGCTCGTCGGCTCAGCCACGAATACGGCCTGTCGTTGCAGTCGTTCCGCTATTCGACCGCGTTCTCGAGCCTCGATGCCTCGCTCGAGCGCCTGGCCACCTTCGTTCGCGAACTCGACGCAGCCGAGGTGCACTTCCTCGGCCACAGCCTGGGTGGCCTCATCATTTACCGCTTTCTCGAGCGCTTCGGCGCCCAGCCCCCGGGGCGCGCGGTGTTTCTCGGCACCCCCTGCGTCGCGAGCCGCACTGCCGTGCAGGCGGCGCGCTTCACCCCCGTGGCCCACCTCATGGGACCCTCGGTGGCGGACGAGCTGCTGCAGCCCCCGCAGCGGCACTGGAGCCATGCGCGCGAGCTCGGCATCGTCGCAGGCACGCAGCCGCTCGGTGTCGGGCAGCTGTTCGCCCAGTTCGGCGAGGACAATGACGGCACGGTGGCGGTGAGCGAGACGCGCATGCCCGGCGCCACCGCCCACCTCACATTGCCCGTGAGTCACCTCGGGATGCTGGTGTCGGCGCGCGTCGCCCTCGAAACGGGCATGTTCCTCACCCAGGGACGCTTTTCGCACGCCTAGCTGCCCGAGGTCGACGTGTCCCTCAGTCCTTCAGCAGTTGCTTCAGGGCGTACAGCGCCTCCAGGGCTGCCTTCGGGGTGAGCTGATCGGGCTCAAGACGCGCGAGTGCCTCGCGCAGCCGTGCTTCCGGGGGTGCGGGGTCGCGTGCCGAGAACAGCGGCAGTTCCCCCTGCATGCCGCCGCGCTGGCGCTGCGCCTCGCGCTGCGACTCGAGCGCCTCGAGGAAGCCGCGGGCTTCGCGGATCACCGCCAGCGGCACTCCGGCGAGCTGCGCCACCTGCAGGCCGTAACTGCGATTCGCCGGGCCGTCCTTCACCGCGTGCAGGAAGACGATAGCCTCACCGTGCTCGGTGGCATCCAGGTGCACGTTGGCGCAGCCCTCGACCTCGGCGGCGAGCGTGGTGAGCTCGAAGTAGTGTGTGGCGAAAAGTGCGAAGGCGCGTACGCGCGTGGCGATATCGCGCGCCATCGCCCAGGCGAGCGAGAGCCCATCGAAGGTGCTGGTGCCGCGCCCGATCTCATCGAGAAGGATGAGGCTGCGGCAGCTCGCGTTGTGCAGAATATTGGCCGCTTCGGTCATCTCCACCATGAACGTCGAGCGCCCGCCCGCCAGGTCGTCCGCGGCGCCGATGCGCGTGAAGATGCGGTCGATGGGGCCGATGAGCGCATAGCCTGCCGGTACATAGCTGCCGATGTGGGCGAGCAGCGCGATGAGTGCGACCTGGCGCATGTAGGTGGACTTGCCGCCCATGTTGGGCCCCGTGATGATGAGCATGCGCCGCCCGGCATCGAGGTGCAGGTCATTGGGGACGAAGGGCGCGCTCGTGAAACGCTCCACCACCGGGTGGCGCCCGCCGCGGATCACGAGGCGCGCCTCGGCCGTCAGCTCCGGTGCGCTCCAGTCGAGGGCGGCCGCGCGCTCGGCGAGTGCGGCCAGCGCATCAAGCTCAGCGCAGGCCGCGGCGGTCTTCTGCAGGGGTCCGAGGCGGTCGATGAGCTGCGTCAGGAGCTCCTCGTACAGCTGCCGCTCGCGCATCAGCGCCTTCTCGCGCGCGCCCAGCACCTGGTCCTCGAAGCGCTTGAGCTCCGGGGTGATGAAGCGTTCCGCGGACTTCACCGTCTGGCGGCGCAGGTAATCGGGCGGCACGTTTTCGGCATCCCGTCGCGACACCTCGATGAAGAAGCCCTGCACGCGGTTGTAGCCGAGTCTGAGCGAGCCGATCCCGGTACGCTCGCGCTCGCGCTGCTCGAGCTTCAGGAGGAATTCGTCGGTGTGGGTGGCGATCTCGCGCAGCTCATCGAGTTGAGCGTCGTAGCCGCCCGCAATCACGTCGCCATCACGCACCAGCGTCGCCGGCTCCGACGCGATCGCCTGCGAGAGCAGCGTGAGCACATCCGCGTGCGTCTCGATGCGCTGCTGCAGCTCGCCCAGGAGCGGCGAATCGAGCGCCGCGAGTGCCCCGCGCAGCGCTGGCAGTACGCTCAACGAACCACGCAGCTGGGTGAGGTCGCGCGGCCGTGCCGAGCGCAGCGCCACCCGCGCCAGGATCCGCTCGACGTCGCCGATGTCTTGCAGCTGCGCGCGCAGCCCCTGGAAGCGGCGCTGATCGATGAGTGTGGCGAGCGCCTGGTAACGCGCGCGCAGCGTGCCCTGGTGGGTGAGCGGACGGTTCAGCCAGCGTCGCAGCTGGCGCGAGCCCATGGATGTCGCGCAGCTGTCGATGACCGCGAGCAGCGTTGCGTCCTCGTGACCCGTGAGGCTGGCGTCCAGCTCGAGGTTGCGGCGGCTGGCCGCATCCAGGATCAGGGCGTCGCTGCGGTCCTCGACGTTCAGCGCCCTGATGTGCGGGAGCGCCGACTTCTGCGTGTCACGCACGTACTGCAGCAGGGCGCCGGCAGCGCGGATGGCGAGCGGCAGCTCGTCCGCGCCGAAGCCCTTGAGGTCGAGCGTCCCGAGCTGGTCGGTGAGCAGGCGCGCGGCGCTGGCAAACTCGAAGTGCCACGGCGAGCGCTGCCGCAGCGTCGTCCCCGGACGCTCGATCGCGGCGGCCGAGCCTTCGGCGACGAGCAGTTCAGCGGGCTTGAGGCGCTCGAGTTCACCATGCAGTGCACTGGCTCCCGCGCCTTCGAGGACCGTGAAGCGCCCGGCGGCAAGATCGAGCCACGCGAGCCCGAAGCGCTCGCCGTCGCGCGCCAGGGCCGCAACCAGGGTGTCGCGGCGCTCATGCAGGAGCGCAGCGTCAGTGACCGTGCCGGGGGTGACGATGCGGACCACCTGACGCTCGATCGGCCCCTTGCTGCCGGGGACTTCCGCCAGCTGTTCGCAGATCGCCACACTCTCGCCACGGCGCACGAGCTTGGCGAGGTAGCTGTCCACGGCATGAAAGGGCACGCCCGCCATCGGGATCGGCTCCCCGGCAGACTGGCCGCGCGCGGTGAGCGTGATATCGAGCAGCGCCGCCGCGCGCCGCGCGTCTTCGTAGAAGAGCTCGTAGAAATCCCCCATGCGGTAGAAGAGGAGGATGTCCGGATGCTCGCCCTTGATGCGCAGGTACTGCTGCATCATCGGCGTATGGGCCGGGTCTTTGTTCTTAGTGATGGAAGTGCCCACGACTCATTCCGATGTCTACGCAAGGAGCGCTCAGCCGGCGATCAACGTGGTCGCAATGCCGAGGCTGCGGCCGTCACTCGGAATCCGCGTACAGCCTGATCAGGTCCGTCAGGTAATCGCGGCCCGTGAACACCGCGCGCACGCTCAGGTGCTCGTTCTGCCCGTGGACTCCGTTGCCGTCCGGGTCGGTCCAGAACCCGGGGGCGCCGTACACCGGTATGCCGATGGCCTCGAGATAAACCCCGTCGGTGGCGCCGGTGGACATGGCAGGTACCAGAGGCACGTTGGGAAAATACTTCGCGGCCAGCTTCTGCGCCGGGTCGATGATCTTCGGATCAAGCGGCGGAGGTACCGCCAGCGGCGAGACGGGTGGCACCACCGTCACCGTCACGCCCGGATCGCCGATCGCTGCAACCAAAGCGGTGCGGGTCGCCTCGATTGTCTCACCGGGGAAGATGCGGCAATTAACGTTGGCCGTGGCGCGCTGCGGGAGGGCATTGTTGGCGTGGCCACCCTCCAGCAGGGTCGCCACGCAGGTGGTGCGCAGCAGGCTGTGATACCTGCGGTCCCTGGAGACGATGGCCTCGGCCGCCGCGTCGTCGGGGTTGTGTGAGAGCGCCACCATCGCGCGGCCCGTCTCATCGTCACGGGCTGCGCCTGCCTTGGCGAAGTACGCTCGCGTGGTATCGGTAAATTTCACCGGAAACTCGTAATCCCGCACCTTCGCCAACCCGTCGGCCAGCTCGTAAATCGCGTTGTCGCGGATCGGGATCGAGCTGTGGCCGCCGGCGTTGATGGTCTCGAGGCGGTAGTTCTGCATCGCCTTTTCGCCCACCTGGAGAGTCTGAACCTGCAGCTTTCCATGGCCATCCGTGCGACCGCCGCCGCCCTCGTTCAGCGCGAAGGCCGCCGCGATGAGTTCGGGCCGGTTCTGCGCCAGCCACCGTGCCCCGTTGAAGGCGTAGCTGGTCTCCTCGCCGCAGGTCAGCGCCAGCTTGATCGTGCGCTTGGGCCGGAAGCCGCTTTGCTTGAAACGCATCAGCGCATCAACCCACGTGGCGTCCATCGCCTTCATGTCGGAGGTGCCGCGGGCGTAGAAGTAGCCGTCCGCCTCGATCAGGCTGAACGGGTCGCGCGTCCAGTCCTCGCGCTTGGCTTCCACGACGTCGAGATGGCCGAGGAGCAGCATCGGTCTCGCCGTTCCGGAGCGTCCCGGGAGCACCGCTACGAGCCCGCCCTCCTTGGGGTGGTCGGGCACCGAAAATGGCGTCAGGTCCTGGTCGGGGTAGCCGGCTGCCTTCAGGTGCGCCGCCATGCGTGCTGCCGCCAGCGTGCAGCTTCCGGAGGACAGCGTGGTGTTGGTCTCGACCAGCTCCTTGTAGAGCGCCAAGAACGCCACCTGATCGGGACGCAGCGGTGTTGTGAAGGGCGTCTCCTGGGCGATCGCCTGCGTCAGCAGCGCCATTGCCAGGCCGGCCGCGCTCCATACCTGCCTACGTGTCATCCTGCATACCCCGCCACTAAGGAATCCAGACAGCTTAGCGCGTGCGCACAACTCATCCAAAGACCTTGAGCAGCGCCTGAAGGCACAGGGGGCGGCGGCGAATCTCCCGAGCGTGCCGCGCCCGAGCAGACTTGGCGGGCCGGGCCCGCGGAACGTCCCCACCTTTCCGGCCGTCGCGGGTGCGAGATGCCGTTTTCGCGCCCCTGGGGTAGCCTCCTACCATGGTCAGTGACCCGGAACTCTACGAACTGTCCGCCCGGGTGGCCCACAAGCTGCGCGCCGCGGAGCGGCGCATCGTGACCGCCGAATCCTGCACGGGCGGCTGGGTTGCCAAGGCGCTGACCGACATTCCGGGCAGCTCGCAGTGGTTCGAGTGTGGCTATGTCACCTACAGTAACGCCGCCAAGATGCGCGACCTCGGGGTTGCGGGCGCGACGCTCGAGCGCTTCGGAGCGGTGAGTGAGCAGGTCGTGCGGGAGATGGCCGAAGGGGCGTTGCGTCTGGCGCACGCGAACGTGGCGCTCGCCGTCAGCGGCATCGCCGGCCCGGACGGCGGCACGCCCGAGAAGCCGGTCGGCATGGTGTGGTTCTGTGCCGCTGCCCGCCAGGGAGCGGCGACCGACATCATCGCGGAGGAGAAGCTCTTCGGCGGCGACCGTGCCTTCGTGCGTAGCCGCTCAGTACAGCATGCGCTGCGGCTGATCCTGCGCCTGGACCTCCCCGTGCGCCTGGAAGCGACTCCGCAGACCGACGCCAGGTGAGCGCTGGGCCAAGTGCGGCCGTTCGACGCCTGTTCCTGGCGCTGTGGCCGACGCCGGCCGAGCGTAGCGCCCTCCTGGAAGCGGTCTCAGCCAGCGTGGCTGCGAGCGCTGGCCGCCCGGTGCCCGCGCCGAACCTGCACGTCACGCTCGCCTTCCTCGGGGCGGTCCCCGAGGCCCGCATCACAGAGCTCGCCGCATTGGCCGCAGAGTTCGGCGCGGCCGGTGCCCCGTCCCCGGTGCTGCGCTTCACCCGCCTCGAGCATTGGCGGCGGCCGCAGCTCCTCGCAGCGCTGACGGACGTGGAGCCGGGCGCGGCTGCGCAGCTCGCGGCAGATCTTAAGCGCAGCACCGCGGCCGCAGGTTTCTTTCCGGATCTCAAGCCCTTCCGCGCCCATGTCACAGTGGCGCGCCAGGTGGCTGTACCCGGAGGCGCCGTGGAGCTGCCGCCCGTGACCTGGCAGGGCGCGACGCTTGCGCTCGTCGAGAGCCGCAGCGGCGCCACCGGTCCGCTATACAGTGTCCTCGATTCATGGCTACTGGGTAAGCGCGAAAATATGCGCAGAGACAGCTGAAAGAGCGGCCCCACTGCGCTCCGTGTGCGGTTTCTTTGTGTGATAATTGCCGCGCGAAATTTTTCTTCTTCTACCACCACACACACCCGGGAAGCCCGCAGATGGAAGACAACCGCAAGAAGGCACTCACCGCCGCACTCGGCCAGATCGAGAAACAGTTCGGCAAGGGCTCGGTCATGCGCCTGGGCGATGCCGCGTCCACCTATGATGTGGAGGCCGTATCCACAGGTTCACTCGGACTCGACATCGCTCTCGGCATCGGTGGGCTGCCGCGCGGGCGCGTGGTGGAGATCTTCGGGCCGGAGTCCTCCGGCAAGACGACGCTGTCCCTGCAGGTGATCGCCGAGGTGCAGCGCGCCGGGGGCACGGCGGCGTTCGTCGACGCGGAACATGCGCTGGATCCTTCGTACGCCGGCAAGCTCGGCGTCAATATCAACGAGCTCCTGGTCTCGCAGCCGGACACCGGCGAGCAGGCTCTCGAGATCACCGACATGCTGGTGCGCTCGAATGCAGTCGATATCGTCGTGATCGACTCCGTCGCCGCCCTCACACCCAAGGCCGAGATCGAAGGGGAAATGGGCGAGATGCAGATGGGGTTGCACGCGCGCCTGATGTCGCAGGCGCTGCGCAAGCTCACCGGCAATATCAGCCGCTCAAACACTATCGTGGTGTTCATCAACCAGATCCGCATGAAGATCGGCGTGATGTTCGGCAATCCGGAGACCACTACCGGTGGCAATGCGTTGAAGTTCTACGCCTCCGTGCGCCTCGACATCCGCCGCATCGGCGCGATCAAGAACGGCGAAGAGGTCACCGGCAACCTGACGCGCGTGAAGGTCGTCAAGAACAAGGTGGCTCCGCCGTTCCGCGAGGCCGAGTTTGAGATCATGTACGGCCAGGGCATTTCGCGCGAGGGCGAGATCATCGAGCTGGCGAGCGCCCAGGGCATCATCGAGAAGTCCGGCGCCTGGTATTCCTACAAGGGCAACCGCATCGGTCAGGGCAAGGACAATGCGCGCACTTACCTGCAGGCCAACAAGGAAGTGGCGCGCGAGATCGAGGACCAGGTGCGGGCGCGTCTGCTGCCACCCAAGGCCGAGCGCCGCACCGATCAGGCCGCCAATTCGGCCTGATCGGTCAGCGAATCGCGGGCGCTCAGTTCAGTTACCGGGCCGCTGGCTGCTGCGCTGCATGGTGTGGGCGGCCTGCGCGGCCAGATCTTCGCGCTGCTTAAGCTGGTCCACAGTGCCGCAGTTTTTAACCGTGCCCAGACGAGTGCCGATCGTTTCCTCCTTGCGGCAGTACACTTTCTGCGAGCCGTGCATCTCTGTCTTGTAGCCTTCCGCAAGGAAATGCCGATCCAGCTGCTCTGATTCCTCCGCGGGCGCCGACGTCGTGATAGTGGCAGCCACTGCAGCCGGCGCCACCGGGGTCGCGGGGGCGGGCGAGGTCGGCATTGATGACTGTGTCCCGGTTGCCGCAGGCGCGGCACTGATCTTGGGTGCCTCAGCCGGATCCGCCAGGACAATCGAGACCGCGCCCACGCCAATGCACGCCAGAACGCCATTGAAAACTCGCATGATCATTCCTTGCTGGTTGTTTTGACCGATCCCGACTCGGGACAGGCGTCCAACTATACTGCAAGGAAATGTCGCGGCGCACCCACAGTTCACCACCCCACTGGGCACGCGTCCGTGAGCCCCATTTAAGCGCATGACCCTACGCCGCCCGCGAGGCCCCTCCGGTCCCAGAGCGGAGCCCGAAAGTCCTGAACTGCGCGACCCGCAGAGCGTGCGGCTCGCGGCGCTGCGGTTGCTGGCCGGGCGTGACTTTGCCGCCGCAGATCTGCGCACGCGCCTGGAAGCGCGCGGCTTTGCCACGCAGGCGGTGCGCACCGTGATCGATGAACTGAGCGCCAGCGGCGCCCTAAACGAGAGCCGCTTCGCGGAGAACTATGTCACCTGGCACGCGGGGCGCGGCCACGGACCGGTTCGGATCAAGGCGGATCTGCGCCGCCTCGGGATTCCCGAGCCGCTGATCGAGGCGGCCATTGCCGCAGGACCTGACTGGGCGAGCCTCGCCGGGCGGGTGTGTCAGGGCAAGTTCGGGGCGCGCGCCCCGCAGAGCTGGCCGGAGAAGGCCCGGCGGCTGCGCTTTTTGCAGTATCGTGGGTTTTCAGCGGATCATATCCGCGCGGCCACCGACGCCGATCCCGACTGGACTGAAGAACTTGAGTAAACCGTCTTACATGAGCGCGGCGGACGTGCGCAGTGCGTTTCTGGAATTTTTCCGCGCCCAGAGCCATATGATCGTGCCCTCGAGTTCCCTCGTGCCGGGGAACGATCCGACGCTGCTTTTCACCAACGCCGGCATGGTGCAGTTCAAGGACGTATTCCTCGGCAAGGACCAACGCGACTACCTGCGGGCGGCATCCAGTCAGCGCTGCGTGCGCGCCGGCGGCAAGCACAACGACCTCGAGAACGTGGGGTACACCGCGCGACACCACACCTTCTTCGAGATGCTGGGCAACTTCTCCTTCGGCGACTACTTCAAGCGCGAAGCCATCCACTTCGCCTGGGACTTCCTCATCTTTACTCTCGGCCTCGACCCGCAGCGCCTGTGGTGCACGGTATATGAGGACGACGAGGAGGCGGCCGACGTCTGGCTGAAGGACATTGGCATCAGCCCGCGGCGCTTCTCGCGCCTGGGCGAAGCCTCCAACTTCTGGTCGATGGGTGACACCGGCCCCTGCGGCCCGTGCAGCGAGATCTTCTACGACCACGGCCCGGAAGTTGCTGGCGGCCCCCCGGGATCCCCGGAAGAGCAGGGTGACCGCTACGTTGAGATCTGGAACCTCGTCTTCATGCAGTACGAGCGCGGCGCGGACGGCACGCTCACGCCGCTGCCCAAGCCCTCCGTCGACACCGGCATGGGCCTCGAGCGCATCTCCGCCGTAATGCAGGGCGTGCACTCGAACTACGACATCGACCTGTTCAAGAACCTGATCCGCGCGGCCGGCAAGCTCGCCGGCACTTCCGTCCTCACGTCCAACTCCCTCAAGGTCATCGCCGACCATATCCGCGCGAGCACCTTCCTCATCGTCGACGGCGTGACGCCGTCCAACGAGGGTCGCGGCTACGTGCTGCGCCGGATCATCCGTCGCGCGATCCGCCACGGCTACAAGCTCGGGATCCAGGAGCCCTTCTTCTACAAGCTGGTACCGGTGCTGGAAGCGGAGATGGGCGAGGCCTACCCGGAGCTCACCCGCGGCCGCGGGCATGCGGAGCGGGTACTGCGGCACGAGGAGCAGCGCTTTGCCGAGACTCTGGCCAACGGCATGGTGCTGCTTGAGGGTGCGATCCGGAAACTGCGCGGCACCAAGGTGATCGACGGCGACACGGTCTTCAAGCTCTACGACACTTACGGTTTTCCCTTTGACCTCACCGCTGACATTGCGCGCGAGCGCGGGCTCGGCGTGGACCAGGCGCGTTTCGATGCCGCCATGGAGGAGCAGCGGCGCCGCTCGCAGGAGGCCAGTAAGTTCGGCGTCGATTTGCGCGCTGATGCCAAGGTCGACTCGCGCACCCTGTTCCAGGGATACGAGCGCCTGAAGGCGAGCGGTCGCGTCATGACGCTGCTGAAGGATGGCGCATCGGTCGAGATGCTGACGAGCGGGGAGAGCGGCGAGGTGGTGCTGGACCGCACCCCGTTCTATGCCGAATCCGGCGGCCAGGTTGGCGACACGGGCGAGCTGAGCGCGGTCGGTACCCTGTTCCTCGTCACCGATACTCAGAAGCGCGGCGCGGCGCACTCCCACATCGGCTCACTCAAGACCGGCACCATCCGCATCGGCGAGGAGCTCGAGGCCCACGTAGACGGTGCGCGCCGTCAGGCTACCGCACTCAATCACAGCGCGACCCACTTGCTGCACGCCGCGCTACGCAAGGAGCTGGGCACGCACGTGCAGCAGAAAGGCTCACTGGTCGCACCCGACCGGCTGCGCTTTGACTTTGCGCACACGCAGGCAGTGACGGCCCGGGAACTGACCGAGATCGAGCGACTCGTGAATGCGCAGGTGCGCGCCAACGCGCCGAGCGAGACGCGCGTCATGGGCTATGACAACGCGGTCGCGGCCGGTGCGATCGCACTCTTCGGCGAGAAATACGAGAAGGACGTGCGCGTGCTGCGCATGGGCGATTTCTCCATGGAGTTGTGTGGCGGCACGCACGTGCAGCGGGCCGGCGACATCGGCCTGTTCAAGATCGTCAGCGAGAGCGGCGTGGCTTCGGGCGTGCGCCGCATAGAAGCGCTCACCGGCGCCGGTGCGCTCGCATACGTGGAGGCGAACGAGGCGCTGCTGCGCGAGATCGCAGGACTGGTGCGCGGCTCGCGCGAGGATGCCGGCGAGAAGGTGCGCGAGCAGCTCGAGCGTACCCGCCAGCTGGAGCGCGAGATCCGCACGCTGAAGGATCGCCTGGCCGCCGGCTCCGGAGTCGACCTGGCCGCGGGCGCGCTCGATATCAAGGGCGTGAAGGTGGTTGCGACCAAGGTGGATGGGGCGGATGCCGGCGCACTGCGCGCCGCGGTGGACCAGCTCAAGGAGCGCCTCAAGTCCGCCGTGGTCGTGCTGGCGAGTGTCGAGAACCCCGGCAAGATCGTGCTGGTGGCCGGCGTGACCGCTGATCAGACCGCGCGCATCAAGGCCGGCGAACTCGCAGGGTCGGTCGCCGCCCAGGTTGGGGGCAAGGGCGGCGGCCGGGCGGATTTCGCGCAGGCCGGGGGTAGCAAGCCCGAGGCCCTCGATGCGGCGCTCGGGTCGGTCGCGGAGTTCGTGCGTTCGCGTTTGAGTGCCTGAGAGGCTGCAAAGCGCTTTGCCGCCCGTGGGCCCGTTCAGTATCATGGCCGCCCGTTCGCCGGCCAGCCCGGCGAGGCGCTGCGATAAGCTACTGAAAAAGCAGCGTTTCTTCAGCTAACGGAGAGATGGCCGAGTGGTCGAAGGCGCACCCCTGCTAAGGGTGTAAGGGTCAAAAGCCCTTCGAGGGTTCGAATCCCTCTCTCTCCGCCAGATTCGTCGGGTGTCCCCCGATTTTCTTTCTCGGTGGTGCCGAGCGCTCCGCTGACGCGCCCACCGGGTGTCCGGCGAGAGTCAGACAGCGGGGCGCCGGACACGCCGGGTGGTGGCCCGCTTGTCCTTCTCGGCGGGCGCTGAGTTAGTGAGCGGGCCGATCCGGCCGATGATGGTCTCAAGCGTGGGCGGCTCGCCAGGTACGTGCGCATCGATCGCGGCGCGCATCGCCGCCACATGAGCCGGTGTCGTGCCGCAGCAGCCGCCGATGATGCGGGCACCGGCGTCAATCGCCAGACGCGCATAGCTCGCCATCAGTTCCGGGGTGCCCGAATACACAACCTCCGTGCCCTCAAAATGCGGCACCCCGCAGTTTCCCTTCGTGACGAGCGCGTAGGGAAGGTCCTGCATTTGCAGCAGGCTCACCAGGATGTCCGAAGCTCCCACCCCGCAGTTGGCGCCCACGGCCACCGGTGCCACCGGCTGTGAAGCCACGCTCTCGCCCAGGGCGCCGGGTAAGAGGCCCATCATGGTGCGGCCAGCGGTGTCGAACGAATACGTGACGACGTACGGCAGACCCGTCGCGGTGGCGGCCTCGGCGGCCGCGGCGACTTCCTCGGACGAGGACATCGTTTCGATCCACGCCACGTCGGCCCCGCCTTCACGCAGGCCCTGCATCTGGGTCGTGAAGGAGGCCACTGCAGCCTCGTGTGTCAGCGCGCCCAGCGGGGTAAACAACTCTCCGGTCGGGCCTACCGAGCCTGCGACCACGATGGGACGGTCCGCGGTGTCCGCCACCGCACGCGCGAGCTCGGCAGCCCGGCAGGCCAGCTCGTGAGCGCGCGCTGCGGCATCGTGGAGCTTCAGCCGGTGGGCGTTGCAGCCGAACGTGTTGGTCAGGATGATGTCGGCGCCGGCGTCGACGAACGCCTGATGCAGCGCCTTGACCTCCTCGGGGCGCTCAAAATTCCAGAACTCCGGGGGTTCACCCGCCGTGAGGCCTGCGCTGAAGTAGTTGGTACCCGTGGCGCCATCCGCCAGCAGTACCGGCCTGCTCCTGAGGAGTTCGGAAAGTGAGCTACGCATCGACTCATGATATCGCACCCCACGCACGGCACCGCGGGCGCGACCTCGGTGGCGCTCGTGAGAGTGCGATATGTCGTGCCGGCCGGTCCCTGGCCATCCCGTGCTGCCCGGATGACGCCCGGTTGCGTGGGTCAGGGAGCGGCCGGGGCCTGCGTTAACGTGAGTTGGACGTGGGAACCGGTAATCCCGGTGAGTTGCAGCAGGATGCCGCCCGCCGGCAGCTCGAACTGCACCACCTTATGCGGCGTGCTGCAGCCACGCTGACCCGAGAAGTCACTCGAGGCGATTACGCCGTGTGCGCCGACGAGGTCGATCCAGCCAGGCTGATCCAGCGATACGCGGTAAAGGCCGGCAACGGCAATGTTCAGGCGGGCGAAGCCCGCGAATGCGCCCCCGAAGCGCGACTTGGCACCGGCGGGCACGCGCAGTGCAAGCGTCGCCTGAGGCAGCAGGGAAATATTATAGAGGTGCTCGGGGGCAAGCCCGGGCGCGGAGCCCGCATCCTGCGTCGACGTCAGCGCCTGGGCGTCACCTGCAAACAGCGCCCGCTCGTGCGCTACGTTCCACTTGAAGCCGGCGCAAGGGTCCTCGGCGTGTGCCGCAGCACCGCACAGCCCAAGCAGCAGGGCGGCAATCCCCATCCACCGGCGGTTCATAACTTCAGACCCACCCAAATTGCAGCACACCATGCCCGCGGACTTGAACGCCAATCGTGGAGAATGCCGGGTTCCGGGCATCGCGGCCAGCGCGTCGCGACATACGCCGCAGCGGGTTGTGCACTTGCGAAGCGCTCGGTAGGCTCAGACGAAGCAGTTGACCGACCGGCCGAGGGTGATCATGAAAATCAGTGCGCGCAACACGCTGCCGGGCATCGTTCGCAAGATCGAGGAGGGCGCCGTCAATGCTGAGGTCACTCTCGAGATCGCACCCGACATCCGGGTCGTCTCGGTAGTTACCCTCGATGCGGTGCGCAGCCTGCGACTCAAACCCGGTGACCGCGCCTACGCAGTCATCAAGGCGTCGAGCGTCATGATCGGCATCGACTGAACCTCTCACGGCGCTGTGACGAGGATGACTGCGGCCGCTGCGGTTCACTTCTGCTCGGCGTAGATGCGCACCAGGCGGTAGAGGAAATCCCGGCACTCCATGAGTGACTTGACGCTCACGTATTCGTTCAGCCCGTGGATGTTGCCAAGATCAGGCCCGAGAAACAGCGGCTCGATGCCGTAGGTCGGGATCCCGGCGGCGTTCAGAAATTCCCCGTCAGTGGCGCCGGGCTGAAGGATCGGCACCACCGGCACCCCGGGCCAGAATTGCGCCGTGAGCTTCTCGACCGGACCCATGATCTGCGCCGTGAGCGGCGGAGCGGGAGAGATCGGCCCGCGCGTGGCGAGCGTTGTCACCTTGACTTCAGGGTCCGCGACCAGCTCTTCGAGCTTCGCCCGCACCTGCGCCGCGGTGACGCCTGGAAAGATGCGGCAGTTGATGACGGCGGTGGCTCGTTGCGGGAGCGCGTTGGTAGCGTGCCCCGCATTGAGCATGGTCGCCACGCAGGTGGTGCGCAGGGTCGCGTTCCAGGTCGGGTCGCGCGCGGATACCAGCGCCAGCGCCTTTTCATCGTGCGGGTCCTTGAGGAACGCAGTCATGGCGGCCGCCGACTCCGTGTCGCCCTTGGACGCCTCGATCTTCGCCATGCCCTGGAAGTACGCACGGTTGCCATCGGCGAACATGGCCGGGAACTCGTAGGCCTCGATGCGCTTGAGGGCACCGGCGAGCCGGTAGATCGCGTTGTCCTTCACCGGGCGCGAGCTGTGGCCACCGCGGTTGGTGACCTCGAGTTGATAGTTCTGGGCGAATTTCTCGCCCGCCTGGACCTGCAGCAGGACGCGGTTGCCGGCGGCATCGAGCTCGCCGCTGGCGCCCTCGTTGAGGGCGAAGGCGGCATCGATCAGCTCGCGGCGGTTCTGCGTGAGCCACTGTGCGCCGTTGAGGGCGCCGGCGGTTTCCTCACCGCAGGTGAGGGCGAGCTTGAGGGTGCGCAGCGGGCGGTACTTTTCGGCGCGGTAGCGCACGAGCGTGTCGACCCAGATGGCAGCCTCCGCCTTGTCGTCGATCGAACCGCGCGCGTAGAACGTGCCGTTCTCTTCCACGAGCTTGAACGGATCGCGCGTCCAGTCCTCGCGCTTGGCTTCGACCACGTCGATGTGGGCCAAAAGCAAAATCGCCTTGAGCTTCGGATCGCGTCCCGGGTAGACCGCGACCAAGCCGCCCTCGTTGGGGTGGTCGGGAGCCGTAAACGGATGCAGGTCGCTCTCGGGGAATCCCGCGCTCTTCAGGCGCGCCGCCATGCGGTCAGCCGCCAAGGTGCAGCTGCCCGCCGACAGGCTGGTGTTGGTCTCCACCAGCTCCGTATATAGCTCCCTGAATTGCGCCTCGCCCTCAGACGCCGCACCGCACACCTGGGTGCCAAGGGTGACGAACGCGCCCACCACCGCGGTGCTCAGTTTTATTCTCATCAACTTCTCCGGGGGAATGAGGGATTTAAGCGCGTGGAGCCCGGGCGGCGCAAGAGCATGGGCCGGTGTCCGCGCTCACCCCGCCGCATCGGCGCAGGTCGCAGGCGAGGTGGCCGTGACCTTTGTAAGCGATTGAGCGCGGCCGGTCGTTGCGCCCGCTGTGCTTCCTTGCCGGGCGAGCCTGCCGCTAGAATTGCCCCGCGAGCGGACGACGACTTCATAAGAACAACCGCGGACCCACCTCGGGGTCTCCAAACCGGGAGTTAGGCCTTATGCACTACGTATGGATGTTTATCGTCGGTATCGTCATCGGCGCCATCGCGCGTTTCATCATGCCCGGCGCCGATCACATGGGCCTCATCGCCACTGGCATTCTGGGCATCATCGGCTCGTTCGTGGGCGGCTTCATCGTGCGTATGTTCAGCAAGGCGCCAGCGGACAGTTCGAAAATTCAGCCCGCCGGCATCATCGTGTCCATCGTCGGCGCGCTGATCGTGCTTTTCATATACAACCGACTGGTCGCCTGACCGCCTGTTCGGCGTCCGAGTGGTCTGACCCGTCGCGGCGGCTAGGGAACCGCGGCCGCGGCGCCGATCAGGGCGCAGGCGCCTACCAGCATGGCCACGCGCAGCGGCGAGGCGCTTTCATTATAGAAAGCGACGCCGATGGCAATGACCCCAAGCGGGATGACCGCCGCCAGCAGCGGACTCATGATCCCAAGCTTGGCGCCGCTCTGGTACATGCGCGCGACCATCCAGATGCCGCACACGAAGAGTGCCGCGCATCCGAGGGTCGGCAACGGCTCGGTAAACCCGCGGGTGCGCGGCAGGAGCACCATCGCCAGCAGCTGGAACCCCACCGATGCCGCGAAGAGCACGTAGATCCGCAATGGAATGCTCAGCATGAATACCCCCTTGAGTTGTCGGTGGATTCTCAGCGGGCGCTTCGCAAAGGGCAAAGCCCTTCGGCGGGCGGCCAGTTGAGGAGGGACTGACCCGATATGGTAGGATTCGCGCCCCCAAAAGGCCGCGCACCGTTCAGGTCGCCTGCCGCTTCCAGTTGGGGAGGTGCCAGGGGCCTGCCAATCGGTAAATGGCTGATTGTATTAGCTTTACCCCCGGTCTGGGACGGAATTGAAAGCGCGCGCCCGTAGCTCAGTTGGATAGAGCGCCTGGCTACGAACCAGGAGGTCGGGAGTTCGAATCTCTCCGGGCGCGCCAAAATTCAAATTTAGTTCAGTTCAGGGCCTATCCCGACTCCCCAGACCGTCATATCGGGAGTCATATTGTTTAGTTCTATAACGTTAAGGGCGGAGCGCGCAGGCGGTCCGCCCTTCTCGTTTGGGAGGACTGCGATGAGGCGATGGGACCGACTGGTGGAGACCTATGTAGAGGAGTACCGGGCACGGGGGATCAACCCGGCGACGGTGGCACACACCGCTTCGGCGTTGCTGATGGTCTGTGCGCTCAGCCGCGTGCCGCGACGAGTGACCAGCAGGAGAAGGCGGCATGAGTGGCACAGATCTGGCGCTCCTGGACCCGCTGATCGAGGGCTACCTCAGCTACCTCGACAAGGTGGGACGTAAGACCCCGCGCACCATCGTCGATGTGCGCTGCACGCTGCGACGAGCCGTGACGGCGCTCGGCCGGCTCCGGCCCGGTGTGGATCTGTGGGTGCTGAGGCTCGAGGACTTCCTCCACTGGATGGAGGACGAGCGTCGTTCGGGCCGCACGGCGATGTCTCTGGCGAAGTACCTAAGCCACGTACGAGGGTTCCTCGAGTACGCCTGGCGTTCCGGTCGCACCACGCGCAACGTGCTCGATGCTTTAACCTCCAGCACAGCGTGCCGCGCACGGCCCCTAAGTTCCTCACCCTGGAGGAGGCCGAGCAACTGGTACTGGCTACCGCGGGCCACGGCATCGCGCGCCGAGACCGGCTGATTATCCTGCTGCTTTACGGCTGCGGCTTGCGTACGAACGAGCTGTGTTCGCTGGATGTCGCGGATGTCAGCCGCGAGCGACAGGAGCTCACCGTGCGTCACGGCAAGGGCGACCGTGATCGCTGCATCCCGATCCCGGAAGGCCTCTACACCGAGCTATTGGCCTACCTGCTCGAGCGTGGCAAGCGTGGCACCCTGTTTCGTACCCCGGTCAAGGTGCGGCGGATCTCGGCCAAGGACGTCTGCGCGGTGGTCAGCGCTGCTGCCACCCGTGCCGGGCTTCGCGCAGGCGTCACCGCGCGCACGCTGCGCCACAGTTTCGCCACCCATCTGATGGATCGCGGCGTCGACCTCGCGATCATCGCCTCCCTCATGGGACATCGCAGTCCTCAGGAGACCGGAGTTTACCTGCACGTGCTGCCGCAACGCCCCGAGGCCGCCGTGCGTCGCCTTTGCATAGGAGTTCGTCGATGAAGTGGTCTTACTGGATCAACCTCTATGTGCGCACCCACTGCGTGGCACGTGGCCTCAGACCCCTGACGCTGGCCGCGTACGAGACGGTTCTGGAGCAGTTTCGCGACTGGTGCCGCATGTGCAGGCAGCAGCGCACACCCGATGCCATCACCGCGGCCGATGTTCTGGATTACCTGCAGCGCTTGCGCGAGGTTCGAGGCAACGGTGACTCAGCTGTCAACCGGCAACTGACGATCCTGCGTAGCTTCTACCGCGCGATCGTCGCCATAGGACATCTCGATCCATCGTCCAACCCGCTCGCCGGCTTCCCGTCCATCAGGGGACAAAACGAGGGGACAAACAGGGGACACAGGGGACACAGGCATGAGTACTGAGCCAAAGCACATCAACCAATCGCGGGAAACTTCGATGACTGACGAGAAGACTGAAGCAGCTATCCGCAACATCGCCTTCGCCAGCTTCCTAAAGAACATGGGCGAGCAAGCCTTCATGGCCTTGAATTGCGATGCCCTCATCGCGTTCCGCCACCGGAACAACCTCTGCGCCGAAGACATGAACCTCGTGTGGGGTGAGCTGCAACGCCGCTACTTGGCGGCGGCAGCAGCGTAAGGACAGTCATTGTGCCCACGTTCGCGTTTGGGGTAGGGGGCGACTTGGCTATCTCGTCGCACGCCTACCGATTTCGGGTTGGGAGTTGCCGGGCCGGAGAGCAGCCCAAACGAACAGTCCCACGATCACCGTACTGCATACCAGAGCAGCCATCGTTCACCTCGCCCGCTCACGGTCTTCGGGTAAGGACGTGGGTTTGCGGAGAACCGCCCACAAAAACACCGCGAGAATCACCGTACCGGACACCAAGTCAGCCATTTGAATCTCCCGCTGCAACCGCGCCAGCAAAGTCTCGCGCCGAGCCGGTGAGAAAATCAGTCGAGCGCTGGTTACGGATTGGTGACGCGGCCGCCGCTGTCTCGCGCTTTGCGCAACTACCTGATTTCTCAAGCCTAGCGACAACTCACGCTCCCGAGTTGAGCGCGCTCGCTCTCGAACTACCCCGGAGATGCCGTGATGGCGCGCGGAGTTAGCACGAAACTAACGGCCACGCTTCCTGCGCAATACAGCCGGCAGTGGCTAGAGCGAATCGACAAGCGAACTAAGGTCTGGCGCGCGTTGTCATCGCGCATACGGCTGCTTGAGGAAGAGTCTGGTGGCTCGGACAACCTCACCCACGCTAAACGCTCCCTGGTGCGTCGCGCGGCCTTCCTGGAGCTTCTGTGCGAATCGCAGGAGATGCGCTTCGTCGCGAATGAGCCCACCGACGTCGGTGCGTACACGCAGGCGTTCAACCGCATGCAGAGCGCCCACAAGACCCTGGGCTGCGTGGATCGCCGTGTTCAAGCGATCCGCGGTCCCGCGGAACTCGTGGGCCGGTTTGCTCCATGAAGGTCACCGGCAACCGCTCTATAAAATAGGGGCGCCCCGCGAGCGGGCGGTTAGCGCGCCCGATGCCGCTCCTGCAGATCCTTGAGCCGCTCGCCGGCCACGTGCGTGTCTGGCCTGCGCCTCTCAGGCACTCCGTGCGCCTTTCGCACGAGGGTCCAGAACTCCGGCGTCGTCAACTTCGGCGCTTCGATCAGTGCGAACGGATTCAGGTTCGGGTTCACGTACTCGCCCGACCAGTCCTCCGCCTCGTTCAACATTCCGAACAGGATGCACGGGCGCCCGTCCAGCATGCGCGCTTCGCCTGCACCGGGAATCGACTCGCCGACGCGATCTAGAATTTTCCTCGGCTGCCACGCAGGAATCGGATCGCCGGTCAGCACGGCGCAGTCGGCAGCGTTAACAACGATGGTCGGCATTTTTTGGATAACATCTCCTTGAACCTATCAATGGGGGCGAGCATTGCTGCTTGCAAAGCCCTCGTCAGCCATCGATGCGTAACCTTGGCAGCTAGCGAGTCAACATGACCGCGCCCCATGCTCGCTGTCGCCAGACTTGACGGGAGCCAGCACGACGCCACCCTCAAGCTTGCCAGCGATGCTACCGAGCAGCTCGGCCACGCCTTCCATAGCGACCCACACGTCCTGTGAGAAGCGGTGGCATTCTTCCCATGACCTACGTCCTGGGCACAGGCGTCCCGGGCTGCGGAGGCGGCGAGACTGCACATTGCCTGCGCTTGCCAAACGCGACGGCGTTGCGCTTCGACGCGATTCGCGATTAAGTCGCGTGTGGGAGCGTTGTAGACTTCGACTTAGTCATGATTACCTCCTTAGCAGGCATTTGTGGTTAAGCGTCCGAGACTGCTACAACGGCCGTGGACGCCGACTCAAAAACCAGGAAACGGGAAACGTTATGGAACCTGTCGACATCACTTGGGCCCGAGCATTCAAGGTCTGGTGGAGCTATAGCTGGCGCGCAATGGTATTGAGCCTCATTGCCATGGTCCCGCTGCAGATCCTGCTATTCACCACCGTGTTTACCCACCTGCCCGCCGCAGGGCAGAGGGTCGACCCCGGGCAGTTCGCCAAGTATGCTCCTGTATTCATGCTTGGATGGCTGCTCATGATGGCCCTATTTCTTGCGCTGCAGACTCAAGGGATGCGATGGATGCTTCGGGATGCCAAGTGGTCGGACTTCCGCATCGCGCTCTTGCCGAAGGATGGTTGACGGGCTTATTCATCGAGCAAACCCTACCTCAGACGAACTGGGTAAGCTTTGCGTGGCTTAACGAGACCGAGAACAGCCAAGCCACTGAACAGAAGCCACGCGGCGGCGGGGACGGGCGACACGTCCGTGACGACGTATTGGATATAATTTCCTTCGCGAGTGGTTCACGGGAAATATCGCGTTGGAGCCGCTCCCCGGAGGGGGGTTTATGGCTCGCTGGAATGAGAACTTCGCGGCCCTGCTCATACATGCAGGGACGCCCGCGCAGTGCTCGCTGAGTTCTGCCTGACAATGCATCGACGGGGCGCAGCAATCGGCAGCAGCGTGTTATCCCACGCCGCCACAGCCCACTGAATACAAATTAAGAACCGCCGCCCGTGCGTGCCGCGGCCCGTGTGCGTCAGAAATTCAAGAAAACCGACAGTGACCCGACATTCGCGGTGTTACTGTCAACCTTGAAGCCCTCGTATTCCAGGCGCACGCCGAACATCTTGACGTGCGCCTGCACGCCGATGCCCCAGGCAAAGTCAAGCCGCTGTGACTCGTCGAGTAGATTGAGGTACCGGGCGGAGGGAAATTGGAGACCTGAATGTCGCTAATGTTGAGCTGCCAGCGCGCGACCCCCACCTTCCCGTAGAAGTCCACTACCGGCAGCGGAACCGGTAGGAAGCCGACGGCGTAGGCGCACCACGCGCTGCTGTCGGCGTGCACGGTGCCGGTGAATGTGTCGTTAAGTTGGCTGCCGCTGTTGCCGTTGCCGAGATCGATGTAGTCCGCTCCCACGGCCAGCCATTTGAGGGGCCGCACGCAGGCAAATGCCTTCCATGAGTTATTCTTGAGGTCCACCGGTTGCTCTGGAAAACCGGTCCAGGTTAGCGAGCTATCCGTGACGCCCGCGCCCACGTAGAAGAGACCACTGTCAGCCTGAGCCGCTGTTGTTCCGAGCGCCAGAACCGTCAGCAACACTGGCCTGCGCATAAATGCCCCCTTGTAAGAGTATATTCGTCGGCCGTTGCGGTAGTTGCTGTGACACAGTCCGGTTATTAGGAGACCCTCGCGTCTGACTTCGGCAACCTGAATTGCTATACCCGCTGTGAGGTTACTTCAGGCGAGCGCTGCGGGGGAGCACAGGGACAGGCGATATCCCGCCCCCGCTACCACTTAAATTCCAGCAATTGACCCCAAAAACCAGAACCCCGGCACGTCGCAGGGTCGTGTGCGAATCAAGAGCGATGCTCAGTTCGATGTGCGTTAACGCTTCAGCGCATCGGCCTGGGACGCGTACCGATCCCGGGGTATGCCGCCTTTCTTGCGCGCACTCGATTCCAGGTGGAGCGTGCGGATATCGTTCAGGATGACCTCGGGCTGGATGAAAGCTAGCGAATAGATTTCCCGTACACGACCCTTTGGGTCGATCAGAAATACTTTCAGCATATGGTGCAGCGCGCGCGTGGGGTGACCGCGCGCATCGATATCCACGCTCACGTCCTGACCTAAATCCTCCAGCACCGGCAGTAAGGCCGGCACGTTCTTCGCCGTCAGAAAGCGCCACTCAAATGGGCCGCCGCTTGCAAAGGACGCCCCGTACTCGGACAAGACCTGCGGAGTGTCGTTCAGGGGATCACACGTAATGCCGACAAACCGGACGTTGGCTGCCATCGGCGGGTCGGCAAGAATTCGGTCACGCAGCATCGTAAGTGTGTCGCGCACGAACGGACAGCCCAGGGGATCGACGCAGTACGTGTAGAAAAACGTGAGCAGCGTGATCTTGCCCGCCGTGACGGTTCTAAGGTGAACCGGCTGTGCATGCTCATCGAGCAGCACCGCATCCCCAACCGTCTGGATAGTGGGCAGCGAATACGTACCTGCAGGCAAGGGCGTGAAATCCATCCTAGGGGCGACCGCAGGCACCACATCGACCGCCGCCCGTACCGGGGCGCTTAGGATCATGCAGAACGTGAGTCCACTTAAGTAGCCGCGCATTAATTCACCGGGCGAGAGCGGCGAGACTCTGTGAACCGTATGTCCTGGCGGTGAACTTCATGTGATGCGGGCGGCCGAGTTTCTCCTTCAGGAAGTCGAGCTCAAATGCCTGTGTCAGCTCGTGGCCATCCCAGTTGAAGACGCGGAGGAACTGCTGGTTGTCGGCGCCCGTCTTATCCCAGTTCGCAAGCAGACTAGACGTGATGTAGATGCGCTTGCCGTCCCAGCTCTGCGAGATCATGTTGACCTGGCTACCGGTGTGCTTGGTGTACGCCTCCTTGGGGTGTTCCGGGTCGCTGATATCGAAGTAATGCGTCGTGCCATCCATGAATGTATTGACCCAGAGCCCGCGACCGTCAGCAGTGATGGAGATATCAACGGGTAGCGGAATCTTCGTCGGGTCCCCGATCGTGCCAACTTCTTTCGCACTCCACATGCCACCCTCGCTAGGTTTGATCAGCCAGAGCTTGGAGGTAAGGGCTGCGGCCGTAATCGCCCAGTTCTGTCCTGGGACCAGTGACCAGCGGATCTCAAGTGGAGCGCCCGGGACGCTCAAGACCTGACTCGGCTGCATGGATTTCAGATTCCACACCACCATCGTGGCGCCGAAATGCTTCATGGCCTCCGAATCCTTGATCAGATGTCCGAGGTTACGCATGTAGTTCTGGTAGCCGGCGAAGCTCGAGGTCAGGAGCACGTTCTTTGCCGGATTCACGGCGACGTCATAGCCGTAGCCATCCCCCTTCACCCCACCTAGAGTGGTGGTCGGCATAGCGTAGTGAGCGATGAGCGTGCCCTTGTTGTTATAGAGTGCAAGCCCGGTGACACCACCCTTGTCGATCGAGTTCGAGAGGTTACCGATCAGCATCCGCCCCGGCAGTGCATAGAAGGTGTGAGGGCCCACGTACGTTGTTTTAGCGGGCAGGTCCGTGATTGTACGGATGAGTCTCGGTTTGGCAGGATCGGTGCCGACGTCGAACACATAGATCTTGCTGTCCTCGAGTCCTCCGGCCCATAGATACTTGCGGTCGTCCGTGAAGCCCATGTGGTGCGCTTCTCCTCGGCCGCCCACCGATAAGCTGTTGATGACCTTGCCGTACGTCTTTGAGCTCGGATCGGCATCGATGGTCACAAGCTTGTCTGATCCATCGCCCAGACCCTCGACGCCGAGCGTCCAGACGTGAACGAAGCCTTCCTGACCTTTGATGAGGTTACTGATGTAAGGGGAGTTGCACGTTTCGTCTGCGATCGCCGTCGTTGCGGCAAGACACACATACAAACTCACCATAAGAGACAGACACACCAATGAACGCCGCATAGTGGTCTCCTTCAATTTGCCGAGCCCGCGCCGCGAGAATCTCGATCGGCACTCCGGGTGCTGCTGTTGTCGCGGCCGCTCGAAGCATGCGCGTCGAAACGACCAGCGGCAAGTGCGTGCATCTACTTCTATGACTGCGCGACGCTAGGACCCAAGTCGGGCGACTACTGTGTGTTTTTGTTCCTACGGATCTGTTCCATGCCCCCCGGCCCAGGTCAGCCCGTCGCGCTGCGGCAGGAGAACAGCCGACGAGCGACGAAGTTGAATGAAAGAGGCGCTGCCGACTGGCCGCGAGGTGTTCGCGGCGGACCGACTGCTAGCGGCCGGTTTCTGGCCGGGTATTCGCCCATGCCGAGGGCCGCACCTGGCCGGCTGCCGCCGGTAGACAAGTGCTGTTCCTCGCCACCCACCGCTGGCAGTCGGAGACTCCCTGCGGCTAAGTTACCGCCGCACCCCGCGCCGCAACATCGCGCCTGAATCCGGGCACTACTACTCGGGGCCCTGACCGCGATAAGCGACTACCTAATAGGTCTTCTGATGTGAACCTGCAATCCGTGCGGAACTGTGGACCTCGGATGCAGTCCGATGCCCGGTGGGTGCCGCCATCATGATTACAACCGGTGAACGCAATTCTGTTCGTGCTCACGGCCTTGGCGGTTCTCGCAGTTGCGCCGGAGTTTGGCCAGACGCCGGACTCGTCGCGTCAGCAGATAGTCCGGCAACGCAGCGCCGATGTGAGGCCGTTCGACATGAGCGCGACGACTCACGTGTTCACCGAGACACCAACCGGCGGCACCCAGCGCGTGGTCGTAAGAAGCCCAGGGGACACAGAGCAGACTGCGCTGATTCGTCGCCACCTCAGGGACATTGCTGATAGGTTCGCCCGACGTGATTTCGGCGCGGCGGCAGACGTCCACGGAGCAGCCATGCCAGGGCTTGCACTGCTCAAGTCGGCCGATCCCGGAGATCTGCGGGTGCGCTATCGAGACATCCAGACCGGTGCCGAGATCCAGTGCTCGTCAAGCAATCCGAAAGTCGTCTGGGCACTGCATGCCCAAACGTACCCAATTTGGAAGTGTCCGACCCATAGCATTGACAGCAGCAGATATACCGACGCGAGCAATACAACGGGTCGCGTGAAGAGTCCAAGTACCAGGCCAATCGCACTAACAATCTCGAATGACCCGGCCACAAGAACCTGTATGGCGGCGCATTCCAACCGATGACCTGCCCCTCAGGAGGTGGCTGCAACCCTGTGCCGCACGGCCGCTGCTGCGGGAGATGAGCAACCATGGCGAATGCTCGGGACCGAGCTGTTCGGGCTCGGACGGTGGTTGAGTCGCTACTGCAATATCCCCAAGATCCGCGCTGCGATCCCGAGCACGGCGAGCGTGGTCAGTAGCAGAAAGCACTCCAGGTAGCCTGACACGACCGTCAGATCTGCATGAGACTGAATCGCCAATTGCCGGTCGCAGCTTTCCGCTTTCTCCGGCATCTGCATTTGCGCTTCGGGGGCGCGCTCCATCCGGCAGCGATCGAGGATGCGTGCTACAGGAACAGAGATCTTGTGGGAATCCGCGGCGTTTTCGACTCTCGTGCCCATTCGGACCCTTCCGCAAATGCCTGAAAGTCCACCACAGAGTCTGCTCGCCAAGCCCCCCACCACTCATCCCCCTTTAGGGGAACGTGTGGCCGCCCCGATCGAGGAAGGCACCCCCGCCGCGGTGAGCACGCTCCTTTTCTGTGCGCGGCAAGTCTGGGTTCTGTACCTGCACTACCGTTGCCGGACCAGTCCTTGGTAGAGATGAGTATTTCAGCTCGAGCACGCCCAATTCTGCTTTGGGATTGCTTAGCGATCGCGGGGCGGTCAGTCGCGTAGGTATTGGATGAATAGATCAACCACACTCTGAGGAGCGTTATTACCGAAAAACAACTTGTGGTTTCGATCTGTCTCGGCTGCAACGGATGCACTGCGGGGAAAGAGTTTCTCTTCATAAGCCACGAGTGCGGCTTCGCCCTCACTCCGGTTCGCAGCAATGGCCAGCCCAAGTTCCGCGCCGTCGAACATCGCGAGGTTGGCTCCTTCACCCGCAAAGGGCGACATCAGGTGCGCGGCATCACCGATTAACGTCACTCCGGGCTCGCGATTCCATTGGTGTCCGACCGGAAGCGCATAGATCGGGCGGAGCTCGGGATCCGTCTCGCCGTCGGTAATGAGCGCTCTCAGCGCTGGAGCCCACCCGTCGAACTCCTCCGCGATTCGAGCCAGCGCAGCTCGAGAATCGGAGGAGCCGATACTCCCAAACCAGTCCTCTGGCTTGTTCAGAGCCACGTATGTGTGGACATCTCCATTGGCATAGCGGTGCGCCAGGATGCCCTTGCCCGGAGCAACCGCCATCAGCGTGCCAGAGCCGATGGCTTCCGCACTAGCGGTATGGCGGGCGTCGCCGCCAAAAAGAAATGTCTCGATGAATGAGGTGCCGACGTACGCAGGCTTTACCTCGGTGAGAAGCGGGCGAACCTTTGACCAAGCTCCATCAGCACCGACCAAAAGGTCGGCCGTCACGATGGATCCGTCGGCGAAAATCAGCTTGTGCCGTCCGCCACCGACCGGAGTAGCTGTAGTGAGTTTGCAACCCCATCGGATCGTATCGGCAGGAAGTGAATCGATCAGCATCCGCCGAAGCTCCCCACGGTCTACTTCGGGCCGGCTGCCGTTCTTCCCGCTGCCCGGCCGATCAAGCAGGAGGTGACCGTCCTTGTCGACGACCCGCTTCGCATCCTCGGCCGGCCGGATGATCAGAAGGAACCTATCGAAGAGGTCCGCCGCCTTCAGGGCGATCTGTCCGTTGTGTTCGTGGATATCAAGCAAGCCCCCCTGCATGCGCGCGTTCGACGAGGCTTCTGCCTCGTAGATCGTCGCTGCAATTCCGTGAATGTGCAGGACTCTCGCTAGTGACAGGCCGCCTAGGCCGGCACCGACGATTGCGAGGGGAACATTCATGATCAGCGCTTCTTCTTGTCGAACCGCTCCCGCGCCCTGTGAATGTCGGCCACATGGCTCTGCGCCCAGGCGCCAAGGGGCTCGACGGCGGCGCGCAGGGTGTGGCCCAGTTTGGTCAGTTCGTAGTCAACGCGTGGCGGAATCGTGGGGAAGACCGTTCGGGTTAGAAGACCGTCGCGCTCAAGCCCACGCAATGTCAGCGTCAGCATTCGTTGCGAGATACCGCCGACCATCCGCTTGATCTCGCTGAATCGGTGCGGGCCATCACCCAACAGCACGATGATGAGCACGCTCCATTTGTCGCCCACGCGCGCCAGCACCCCGCTGACGGCGCGGCAGTCGCTTGTTCGGTGATCAGGAACGGTCACTTCGATGTTCTCCAGTATCAAAGATGTGCCTTCTTGCGGGATTCTGCAGCAGTCTCCAAGATAGTGCCAGTTCCTGTTTGATACCAAGAAAAGGACGAATACCATGAAACTGCTGCACGTTGACGCGAGCATTCTGGGTGCCAACTCTGCGAGCCGGCAGCTCTCCGGTGCGGTGGTCGAGCGGCTACGCCGCGCGACGCCTGATCTTCAGATTACCTATCGTGACCTAGCCGCGGACCCGCTTTGGCACCTCTCGGGCGCGCATCTGGCCGCCGCTCAAGGAGCGAGCCCCGAATCCGCCAGCTTGCGGGAGGACGTCGCCGCAGGACAAGCCGTGATGGATGAGTTCCTCGCTGCCGATGTCGTCGTGATCGGCGCCCCGATGTACAACTTCACTATGCCCAGCCAGCTCAAGGCGTGGATTGACCGCATCGTCGTTGCGGGCAAGACCTTCCGTTATGGCGCTTCAGGGCCTGAAGGATTGGCCGGGAAGAAGCGGGCCATCATTGCGATTTCCCGAGGTGGCCTTTATGGTCCAGGCGCGCCGGCCGCGGCTCTTGAGCACTTGGAAACCTATTTGCGCGGCATCCTCGGCTTTATCGGCGTCAAGGATCCCGAGTTCATCATCGCCGAAGGCCTGCTGCTCAGTCCGCAGCAACGCGAAAAGTCGATTCAGAACGCGCTGCAGGCCGCCAGCGCGCTACATGCCGCGTAGCGCGCCTCACTGTCGCGACAGGGCCGCGTCTCCTGGCCCGGTCCGTCACTTGGCAAGTATTCCACCCACCGACAGGGATCCATCTAGCAGTCGCGCGGACGGATGGCGTGAGATACCGAGCCAGAGCTGAGGACGTCTCAGCTCCGACGACATCCCCAGAATGCCCGCCCTGCAGGGTCCCTGCCTCGTCACCCGCCTTACCGTCGCTGAACGGCGTTTGGGCTCCTCCTTCGTGTTGCCCTGGCGCGCCTCCGCAGCGCCGCCAAACCGCTGCCGTCAATCAGGTCGGCCGCGGTTACTTCAGCCCGAGGACATACTGGGCTACCGCCTCGACCTCGCTGTTCGACAGCGGCGGTGACATGCTGGGCATCGGCGGCGCGGGATGTTTCACCCACTCGATAACGTCAGGAAGCGACTTGCGGCTCGCTTCATTGAGAAGCGCCGGGCCGCCCTCGCCGCCCGTCCCGCCGCGACCGTGGCAGCTCGAGCAGAAGATGTTGAAGATGCTCTTGCCGGGGTCCTTGCCGAAGCGCTGCTTCAGCTGACCTTCGGGTACGGCGAGCACCTTCACGACCTCGTGATTGGCCGGCAGGCCGGTGGTGAGCACGATAAGTCTCGGGATGTAGTCGTCACCGGTGGAGAGCCCGGAGCGCGACACGTTACCGGCCGTCGTGGCGACGTATTGCCGTCCACCGACTGCGTACGTGATGACGCCGCCGCCGAGGGATCCTGCGAGCGGCACCCTGTGCAGCAGCGTGCCATCGGCGGCATCGAACACCAAGAGGTCGCCTGCGGACTCGCCGCTCAGAACGATGCCGCCGGCCGTCGGCGTCGCGCCCGAAAGCACCGGGCTTGAGGCGTGGTAGCGCCACCGTACCTGTCCGGTGTGCGCATCGACACTGTAGAGCCAGCCGCTGCGCAGTCCGGTGTCCTTGCTGAAGTCAGGAAAGCCGCCCATGAAGACCAGAGGCGCCTCATACTTCACCGGTGCCGAGCGAACCTTCATGCACCAGTCGACTGAGCCCACGTACAGGGCGTTGGTAGCCGGGCTGTAGGCGGGCCCGTTCCACTGCACGCCGCCATCGGCGCCTGGGCAGATGAACACCCCCTGCGGCGTCGGCGAGCTCGCGGGCGGCGTGACCGTGGTCACGGCCGTCTTTGCGATCTGCTTGTGGGTTTCACGATCGAGGATGTACAAATAACCGTCCTTACCGGCAACGGCGACGCGTCGGCGGCCGGCGCGGTCGGTAAACAGGATCGGAGCCGCGGCGATGTCGTAGTCGAAGGCGTCGTTGCGATCGAACTGGTGGTACCAGCGCAGCTTGCCCGTCTTTGCATCCAGCACCACGATACCGTCGGTGTAGAGATTGTCCCCGGGGCGGTAGCCCGGGGTGAAGTCCGGTGCCGGGTTGCCGACCGGCACGAACAGCTCGCCGGTCTTCGGGTCGAGGGTATACGAGGACCAGGTACCGCCGCCGCCGTGCTCGGTGGTGTCTCCCACCTGCCAGCTCTCGTAACCGGCCTCTCCCTTCTCGGGCACCGTGTTGAATCGCCACACTTCGTGGCCCGTGGCGGCATCGTAGGCCACGATCCTGCCGCGGATGCCCCATTCGCTGCCCGCAGGCCCGAGGAATACCAGTCCGTTCCAGGCGAGCGGCGCGGCGCTGTAGAACTCACCCTTTCCCGGGTCCCCCGCATGCACGCGCCAGAGCAC